>JADMIO011432729.1_pt1 | contig 127038 bp, 123 predicted proteins | sample 8958161 | NCBI WGS metagenome assembly JADMIO01 (sample SAMN16585339, study PRJNA669376) | soil metagenome | isolation source: Crop rotation soil | place: USA: Cullars Rotation, Alabama | collected 2011
GCCGCGACTTCAAGTCACGTGAATTCCAAGCTTCGGATCCCACTGTGCTGGAAAGTCATCCGCGTTGAATTCAGGCTGGGCTTCCGCATAGAACATAAGATACAGATGATGTTCCGGAAGGTGGTGGAGGAAATGGTGCAAAATAAGGAAGTGAACGTCGTGAGCCGTTACGAGTCGCTCAGCAAGAATAATGTAATGGGTGATTTCCGGTTTATTATAATGGAGAAATTCCTGTCGCGCGACAACGCACTGCCGTTGTGGGAGCGGTTAATGATGCGTGGGTACTTCATACTGAAGCGCTTCAGCCTTTCCGAAGAACGTGGTTTCGGACTGGACCCATCGGACGTAACCCTTGAAAAATACCCGATAATCGTGTCGGCAATCCCGGATGTGCAATTGAAACGCATAGAGGAAGCATAAAACAAAAATCAGTCTGCGATTTACCCGCTTGTTTGCCTAGCTTTGTTATACAATCATTGTTATGTTCAAAAATGTAATGGCGGTAGTAGTAGGTACCATGATCGGTATGCTGTGCATTGTCTTTATGCAAATGGGCATACACCATTTTTATCCGCCACCACCCGGTACTGATCTTTACTATGCAGATTCGGTAGAAAAAGCCATGAAGGCTATGCCTCTCATAGTGTTCCGGCTGCTCTTGGTAAGCTATGCCATTGCAGCTTTTATTGCCGGCATAACCGCAACGATCATTTCCAAACGAGTGACAAGAAACCCGGCATTGGTAAGCGGTTCTATTATGACCATTGCAGGCATCATCAATGTACTTACCGTGCACCTCCCGCTTTGGTTTTCAATAGCTGGCACGCTCGCCTACGTTCCTTTTGCTTATCTCGGGTATCGGCTTGCGCGGAAAAAAGTCCCGTCAACCACTTAGGCAGAAATAAGGCCGCTTCTAGATATTAGCGCAAATTTGACTAATTTGAGTCTTCATATAGCCGGAAAAACTGGTTCTCAATGTTAAAACACCTCCTTGCCATAGCGCTTACTTTCTCAGTACTGCAAACATTTGCGGGCGAGGCAGGTGATACCATTCATATATACTTTGAGCGCAACATCGAGAAGTTAAATGCGCCCGGGCAGGCAACAATCGACTCCCTTTCCAGTTCGGGCTACATTTCGCCCGGGGCCTACCTTTATATAGTTGGCTACGCCGACTACCTGGGCAATGAGGAGCACAACAAGGAGCTTTCTGAGGCAAGAGCTAGGAACGTTGCCGATTATCTTGCGGGTCTTGGCGTAAAAAAGGAAAATATCAAGCTATGTCTTGGTAAAGGACAGGTAGAGCGCTTCATACAGAAGAACGCCAACGGCTACCCTACAGACAGGCGGGTTGACATCGTGGTAATAAATGCTTATGTACCCCCGCCTACGGATACCATTGTCAAAACAACGATCAGGCCCGGCAAAACAGCTAAGAAAACAGGGAGAATACTAGTAGATGAGCAGGATGGCGGCACTGCTAAACATCATCCTAAAAAGGCCGACCAGGGTGAACCAAGCAGGATTCTCGAAGATGATCCGAGCAATGTAAACATTGTAGTAAAACCAGGTGCTCCCAAACATATACCCGAAGATTTCAGGAGAAGTCCGGGCGATAAAAAAACAATTGCCGACATTGCTAAGTATAAGAAGGGTGAAACCATCGTGCTTGAAAATATTTATTTCTATCCGGAGTCGCATATGGTAAGGGAACAATCGACTGATGAACTCCTAAAACTATACGCACTACTGGAAAAAAACCCTAAACTAAAGATCCGTATCGAAGGACATGTATGCTGCGTTACCGATGTGGAAGATGCCTTTGATATAGATTCACAGGACAATCATTTGTCGCTGAACAGGGCAAAGTACATATACGATTACCTCGTAAAAAAAGGTGTAAATGCCGGTCGACTGGAATATGCAGGGTATGGACGGTCTAAGCCGGTGGTAGCCGTAGAGCTGAACGAAGCGGACGCCAACAAAAACAGGCGGGTCGAGATACGTATCATGGACAAATGATGATTTACCGGCTGGAAAAGAAGGTATGGTCAGCCAAAAACGTCTTAATAAAATACTATCGGTGGAATACTTTTTGTAATTCTTTAGATGTATATTAGTCGGGTTAAATCACCACATAAAAATTACGTTATTTTATGAAATCAACTATCGGGGTTTACGACAGTCACGACAAAGCTGTTGAAGCCGTAATTGAACTTAAGGAAGCCGGTTTCCCGGTAAAACAACTCTCTATTATAGGAAAGGCGCAAACCGAAGTAGTGGACGACAAGCTCCACGTAATGCCAAAAGATCCGATAAAACCGGGTGGTTTAGGCGCGGGTACTGCGATCGGGGCAACTTTGGGCATCCTCACCGGGGTTGGCCTTTTTGCTATTCCGGGCCTTGGTTTTTTATATGGCGCTGGCGCCCTTGTGGGTGCAATCGCAGGTTTTGATGCAGGCCTTATTGGTGGGGGTATAGCATCAGTATTAACCACTGTAGGTGTGAAGGACGACAATGTTAAAAAATATCACGACGATCTCGAAGCCGGCAAGTTTATTGTTGTAGCCCATGGCAGCGAGGCTGAGGTAAACCATGCAAAGGACATTTTGCATGAGCATGACACCCACGAAAACCTGGATCAACATTAAAAAATCATAACAGCTATACAACAGAAAAGGGAGCCCAATAAGCTCCCTTTTCTATTCATATAAAACAAGCTTAAAGATGTAATTTTTCCTTTTTGGCAAGTAATTCTTCCACGGTTTCGCGATACATTTCATCGGGTATACAGCAGTCAACAGGACATACCGCCGCACACTGGGGTTCTTCATGAAAACCCTGGCATTCTGTACACTTATTCGGCGTAATATAATAAGTATCGACAGCAACAGGGGCATGTTTGGCGCCAGCATCTGTATGGCTGCCGTCCATCAATACAAAATCGCCCTTTACAGAAGTACCATCAGTTATTGCCCATTCTACCCCACCCTCATATATCGCATTGTTAGGGCACTCAGGCTCACAGGCCCCGCAATTGATACATTCATCTGTTATTTTAATTGCCATATATGCTATTAGTTTTTTATTTAGTTTATATGCGCACAAAGTTACAATTTCGCACAAAGAAATGGTAGAAAAAACATGCTTTCTTTAAATACAAGAATAGAACTGGCGACAAGGCTTGGGGATTACATGCTTTCGGCCCGTGAAGAGTGGCTTGAGGCGCAGGAAAAGGCAGTTTATGCAAATACCTGGTTTACCCCCGGCGATATAAGCAATGCAATAAACAGCATTGCTACCCAGTACCTGCAGAAGGAAAAGCTGGAGGCATGGGCCGCTAAGTACAGGCAGGCCGACCGCGCCGTAACGGTTGGCATCGTCATGGCGGGTAATATTCCACTTGTTGGCTTTCACGACTTTCTTTGTGCTTTTATAAGCGGCCATAAAATGCTTTTAAAACTCTCCTCAAAAGACAATGTGCTGCTACCACATCTCATAAAGCAACTGGCTGATTGGGAACCCTCAACAAAAGATTTTATTGGAGTATCCGAGATATTAAAGGGCTGCGATGCATACATAGCCACCGGCAGCAATAACACGGCTAGGTATTTCGAGCAGTATTTTGGTAAATATCCACACATAATAAGGAAAAACAGGACCTCGGTTGCCATACTTGAGGGGACGGAAACACATCAAGAATTGCTTGCGCTAGGCAAAGATGTATTTAGCTATTTTGGTCTGGGCTGCCGCAACGTAAGCCAGGTCTGCGTACCGCGAGGTTATGACTTTACAAATTTGCTAAGCACTTTCGAACATTTTGAGGATGTGGCAAATCACCACAAATACAAAAACAACTACGACTACTACCTGGCCATTTACCTCCTCAACAAGGTACCATACCTTACAAATGGTTCGGTACTGATGATAGAGAATGCAATGCCTTTCTCGCCGGTGGCTGTGTTGCACTATCGTTATTACGATGACAGGTCTGCGCTCGAATCTGAGCTAAAGAGTAGCCGGGAGATTCAGTGTGTGGTTGGTAAAGGAGCTATCCCTTTCGGTTCGGCCCAAACACCATCGCTCTCCGACTTCGCCGATGGCCTGGATACAATGCAGTTCCTTACCGGTTTGTAGCGATATTTCCATTGCCATCAATTATTGATGCGAAGACAAAGGCTTTCTCCGGAAAAGTAAAGTAATGTCAACGCTATTGTAGATCGTTACTCATAAAAGAAGGCTGCTGTTTACGACAGCAACCTTCTTTTTATCTTATCCGTCCAAATGTAGAATAGCTTTTTTATTTTCACCCCGGCTTATGAATAAAAGAATACTCGTAATAATACCCTGCTACAACGAAGAAGCATCATTACCTTCGTTGATAAAGGAGTTGCGGGTAATGGAAAAATATAAGCCATCCATACTTGCAGTAAACGACAGTTCTGTCGACAATACAGAGGCAATACTAAAATCAAACAATATCAACGCTTTAAATCTCCCGGTAAATCTTGGTATAGGTGGCGCCATGCAGTCTGGCTTTATGTACGCCCGGGACAATAATTTCGATATAGCCATACAGGTCGATGGGGATGGTCAACATCCGCCGTCGGAGCTATATAAATTGCTCGACCACCATTTTGAAACCGGCGCTAATATTGTCATTGGTTCTCGTTTTCTTGCATTATCATCTTTCCGGTCCACATGGGCCCGTCGCATCGGTATCCGCTATTTGCACTTTATCAACAGGTTACTTACCGGCAACAGAATTTATGACAGCACCTCGGGTTTCAGGCTGTTTGACAGGCAGGCAATTGAAATAGCGTCCGAACTATATCCCGATGAATATCCCGAACCCGAGTCATTGATCTTATTTTCCAAATACAATTTGAAGATCGCCGAGATACCGGTCAATATGCGCGAAAGGCAAGGCGGGGTTTCCTCCATCAGGAACTTCAGCTCTTTTTACTATATTGTAAAGGTCACTATTGCAATGTTTTATTCATTCATACGCTACATAAAAAAATAAAGCATGGCCCGTATACAAATCATTGCCATCGCAATAAGTCTAACATTCCTTTTATACATCTCTTACCTTATTGTCAAAGGCAAGCTAAGAGAAGAATATGCGATAACCTGGATCGCCTGCACTATCATTTTAATCATTTTTTCCTTTTGGAGAAACGGTCTTGAGGTAATGTCGCACGTATTTGGCGTTTACGAGGCGCCCAACCTTGTATTTACGGCAGCAATTTTTGTCATCCTGATATATCTGCTGCATCTCTCCGTCGTCAACTCTAAATTGCACCAAAACAACAAGAAGCTAAGCCAGGAAATAGCATTACTTAAAGAGCGACTTGATAGGGAATTACCGCTTAAAGATTGATTATTGCCATTAGTTAATACATGTCATTAACAGAAAGGTAAAAATCATTAGTTTAAGCATAATTTTAAAAAATAATTTAGACCAATTTTAGTTACCTTCCTTTAAAGTGCATAAATTTATTGCTTAACCGGAAACTATCTCACCTTAATTGTAATGGACTTTGGCAAAGCAATAATGTTGATCAGGAAGCAAGTTGGTCTTAAGCAATATGAACTTGCGGAAGCATGTGGCATATCCCAGACCTCACTATCCCTGATAGAAACAGGTACAAAACGTCCCAGTGAACGCACCATAAAGAAAATATGTACCGCATGCGATATACCCGATTCTGTTCTGTACATATTATGCATGCAGGACACAGACATACCGGAAAATAAAAAAGAAATTTACGGCCTGGTGTATCCCTCCATCAGGAACCTGGCCTTACAGATGATCGACGCGCGGGATAAAAAGATCATAACTGACGCGGAACTATCGAAAGATTAAAAAAAACAAAAGAGCAACTATGTTGCTCTTTTGTTTTTTAAACCGACAACAGAATAGTCACCTTCTTTGCAGCGACCTGGTCGCCTTTGGCTCATTCTTCTGTATGTTATCAGCAGGAGGTGCTGCTATTTGAATATTTTGGCTCGCAACATTTATGGGCACGGTACCTTCAACATGGGCCATTTTCGACATTTCGGGGTTTGGAATAATGCCTTCAATATGTGCCATATACGCGGCATTGGGATTGGCAACGATGCCCTCAACCGGCGCCATCATAGCGTCCGGATTGCTCATTGGTTGTGCCTTGTTCGCGACGGGTCTGTTGGCTTGTGCAAATGAAAATACACTTACCAGTATCCCTAATATTAACAATGAAAGTCGTTTCATAATCTTCTCATTTAAAAATTAAGGCAATAAGTAGTAATCAATTTCAATTCTATAAGGATAAAGAGCACCAGCTGCTATCGAGGGAATATTCCTGATGGCCATAATCTCACCGTCATTAAATACAGCATTACCTGTCATCGCAAAGTTGCCCGAGGTAGCTGCTGGTATTGCAGGTGCAAAACTTGTTGCAACACCGGTAGTAACATTATATGTCTGGAGCGTACAAGTTCCCGAGGATGTATTCAGCAACGCCGAAACATAAATAGCGGTCACAACGCACTTTGGCATCCTGATATTTGTAGGTTGAACAGGCGCTGTATAACCGCCCCATGATTCAGCGGAGAAATATATGCCCGTAGCAACATTTGTAAACCCTAATACAGATTGCTCACCTGTAGCATAGTTAGGTGCATTTACAACAGATATCGTGCCTCTGTAAATTGTCTCATGAACACCACCCACAGTTTTCCAGCCCGGGGCACCGGCGGCATTTGAAGTTAATACCTGGTTTGTAGTACCTACGCCTGTGAAATTGGAAGATACGCCGGTGCCATATAGCACACCGCCCGATGTTCCCGCAACGTCCATAGTAGCATTTGCAGCGCCTACTATTTGGTTAGTACCGTTGGTAATAGCAATAACACCATTACCGGCATTTGTAATGTTCTTTGTTGTTAGCGTGCTATTAGCATTAACCCACGTTGGCGTGCTCGCACCATTTGACTGCAACACCTGCCCGGTAGTACCTGCAAGCGTAAAAGTTGACGAAGCACCGGTACCGTATAAAACTGCTCCTGCAGTACCCGCAACATTTATGGTTGGGTTACCTGTGCCTATTGTCTGTGCAGTACCATTTGTAACCACTACAGGGCCGCTGCCTGTTATATTGGTAGTAGTCAGTGTGGTATTAGGATTTACCCATGTTGGCGCACCGGCGCCGTTCGATTTCAATACCTGGCCGCTGGTGCCAACTGCTGTGAAGCCCGAAGATGCACCTGTACCATACATCACACCGCCGTTAGTACCAGCCACATCAATATTCATATTGGCACCACCAACTACCTGTCCGTTTCCGTTGGTAATATTCATTACGCTGCCGCCTGTCACATTGTTTGTAGTGATCGTTGCGTTAGGCGATGCCCATACCGGCGCACCTGCACCTGTAGAGCGTAATACCTGTCCCGCTGTGCCTGCTGCCGAAAAGCCAGACGACGTGCCTGTACCGTACATAACGCCGCCGCTCGTACCCACTACATCAAGGTTCACATTGCCTGCGCCCACAGCTTTACCTGAGCCATTTGTAACGCTTAGTACGGGGCTACCGACTACATCAGATACAACGAGTGCGGCATTGGGGTTAACCCATGAAGGTGCACCTGCACCGTTCGACTGTAATAAATAACCGGTTGTACCTTGCGTACTAAAGGCAGAAGATGCGCCGGTACCATAGAGTACTGCGCCAGCGGTGCCTGCAACATCTATTGATGTATTACCTGCGCCAACACCCTGCCCTACGCCATTCGTCACTGTAACTACCGAACTGCCATTAATGTCAGTACCTGTAGACCAAATTGGTGAATTTGCTCCTTGCGATTGCATATACTGGCCTACAGTACCTGCAGGCGTAAAATTGGAAGAAGTACCTGTGCCATATAATACCCCGCCTGCTGCACCGGTTATATCGATGTCGGCACCCGCGCTACCAGCCAATACATTTGTACCCGTAGTTACCGCTACAACGCCTTTGCCGCGCAGATCGCCTGTAGTGATCCCAATATTAGGGTCTTTGGCAGTACCGGTATTTACTATAGGGGCCGTCACACTTACCGTAGAGACCACAGGCAAGTTTGTTGAGAATATTCTCATCCACTTAGTGCCTTCCCAGAAATAATAACCCGGTGTCACATTGTTTTGCGTATTGGTGTTAAATATCATCAGACCTGTAGCTGGGCTCGTAACAGGCGCAGCAAGGTTTGAGTCGGTCAAAGCAACTTTCGGTATCAATATACCTGTATTGTTACTGTTTGTAAGATCGAGTATTGCCGATGGGTTGGGGTTATTGTTACCTATGCCAACATTGCCACCGGTACCGGTAGTAGAGAAGGTAAGTTTAAACCCGGACAATGGGACGTCTGTGTTTTGTATGAGCGCACCACCAAGCTGCACATCCGTGCGCCCGTTCACAATAGCGATATGCGCGCCATTACTGGCTGTGCCGGGGTGGCATAGTGATACCCAACTAAAGTTGTTGTAATAAAAATAACAAGCCGAGTCTAAGTTATACACCATGAGCCCTTCGGGAGGCGTATTTATGCCGGCTATCTGCGCAGATGTAAGTCTTGGGATAAGAACACCTTTGTCTGTTGACGAGATATCCAGTATCGCTGCGGGGTCAGGATTACTAGTACCAATTCCGATGTTCTTTGTGTTTTGCGCTTTTACGCACATGGGTAACAATAAAACAAGCAGGAATAAAATTTTGGACAGGTTGATTTTATTCATATGAGGACAGTTTAAAAAATGAAAACTAATACTAAGCATTATGTTATTAACGTATCAACGTCACGTCGCCAGTTATCATGCGTTCCTTTCCCTTCATGTCCTTCAGCTTCAGCATATACATATAGGTATCCATCTCCAGGCCATTCCCAGCCCAGTCGTTCTTATAGCCAACAGTAGTATATACTACTTTGCCCCAGCGATTAAAGATCTTTATCTCATTGAATTTATAGTTCTCTAATCCTTTTATCGCGAAGTAATCGTTCTTGCCATCGCCGTTAGGAGTAAAGCCACTCACAACGAAGATCGGATCACTGGCAATTGTATCGGTCAGGGCCAGTACATGCGCACCACCCAATTGCATGTGATAGTGCATAGCCATATCGGCACCATCAGCACCAACCTCGCTGCCATTATAATGATAATCGGCATCAGCCCAGTGTTTGTCGGACCACCTGGCAAGACCGTTGAAGCTTCCATCCTTTGATGTGCTGTAAGGGATCTTAATATCTACAGAATTTACGCCGGAAACCTGCGTTACGATATGGAAAAACTTATCGTTGATCACGTTGAAATTTTGTGCTACAGAACTGTTGCGATCATACCCATCGTTATTAGGATCGTAATTCTGGAACTGTGCTGCAAGTACGCCATCATCACCTGCAACAGCGTTAATTGGCCTGTACCTGTAGTCCGTTCCACCACCAAGGGGATAGTCATACGACCCATTGGCGTTCACGGAGCGTACTAATCTCCCTAATGGCTGGTTACTTGTGTTTACATAACCCGTAGATCTTGTTATCGCATTTGTGGCCGTATTCGTTACCCACATATCGTTGCCCCTTACATCCAGTTGCAGATCATTCAGGTTCAGATTCCGCGTAACCTTTGTGTTAACGATCAGTCTCTTGGTATCCCAACCTTCAAGGCTTAACGAAGGAAAGGCGGTAGTAGCGAAGCCTTGTATTTCCTGCACACCGGTTATGAGTTTTACATCGCCGGTAGATGAGGGATCGAAGGCTTCATTGTTGTTTTCATTAATGTTCGCCCAATTGCCCGTTAGTTCCATTACTCCATTGTGCGCTATGTTACCATCTGCAAAAGTCACGTCACCATTTACATGGATAAGAGAATTTGCATTGGTATACATATAAGCCCCATCAAAATTTAATATGGCTTGCGCATGAGTAAAATTGGTGCTAAGGCATAAACAACTGAACATGAGAGAGGTACGTAAAAGCTTCATGTTATTAGATGATTTTTGTGTTTGTAGAGGTTTCATAAACAGGCAGTCATTTATTAATTCAACTAAAATTAACAAAAAATAATTGGAAATATCAAAATACTTTTTCTATTAACAGGTAGTTAATTAAAAAAGTTTAATATTAAATTCCGGATTTAAGGTGACCTTGAGGGTCTGATTTAAGCGTTTACAAGGCGCTTGGATAAGTAAATAGGGAATACAACCCACTAGCCAACTACTGTTGCAAACAGAGCACGAGAGCGGTCCGCACAAAAAAAAACGTCCCGTTGCCGGGACGTCCTGTCTATTATTTCTGGTTATATTATGCGTTCACTTTACCTTTTACTTTAGCTACTACTTCCTCTTCGATATTACGAGGAGCAGGTGAGTAGTGGCTGAACTCCATCGTAGAAGTAGCACGGCCTGAAGACAGTGAACGAAGCTGTGTAACGTAACCGAACATTTCGCTCAACGGTACTTTTGCTTTTATCACCTGCAGGTTGTTACGGCTATCCATGCCTTCCAGCATAGCGCGGCGGCGGTTAAGGTCACCTGTTACATCACCCATGTATTGATCAGGAGTAATAACTTCTACCTTCATGATAGGTTCCAGTATTACCGGCTTAGCTTTCTTACCGGCCTCACGGAAACCCGACTTAGCACAAAGCTCGAAAGACATACCGTCTGAATCGACCTGGTGGAAAGACCCGTCAAATATGCGTACCCTCATGCTCTCAACAGGGAAACCTGCAAGTGCACCGGTAGTCATCGACGCTTCAAATCCTTTCTGTATAGGCGCTATGAACTCACGAGGTATGGAACCACCAAAGATCTCATTGATAAACTGGAAGTTGCCTTTGCCTTCTTTCAGGAATTCTTCATCGGCAGGGCCGAGTTCGAACATGATGTCTGCAAATTTACCACGACCACCCGTTTGCTTCTTGAACACTTCACGGTGTTCAACTTTAAGCGTGAATGCTTCTTTATAAGCCACCTGTGGAGCGCCCTGGTTGATCTCAACCTTAAATTCGCGCCTCATACGGTCAACGATAATTTCGAGGTGCAGCTCGCCCATACCACTCAGGATGGTTTGGCCGGTATCTTCGTCGGTCTTAACGCGCAGAGTAGGATCTTCTTCTACAAGCTTAGCGATAGCCATACCCATCTTATCAACGTCGGCCTGTGTTTTAGGCTCAACAGCTATTGAGATTACCGGTTCCGGTATGAACATGTTCTCAAGTACGATCGGGTGTTTCTCGTCACAAAGTGTGTCACCTGTCTTGATTTCTTTAAAGCCAACTGCCGCACCAATATCACCTGCTTCGATGAAATCGATCGGATTCTGTTTGTTGGCGTGCATCTGCATGATACGGCTGATACGCTCGTTCTTGCCACTACGCATGTTGAGCACATAAGAACCCGCGTCCAAATGACCTGAATAACAACGGAAGAACGCCAGGCGGCCTACGAACGGATCGGTCATGATCTTGAACGCCAGGGCAGCAAATGGTTCCTTCGCATCAGGGTGACGGAGTATTTCATCACCTGTATCAGGATCAGTACCCCTTATCGCCTCAATATCCATTGGGCTGGGCAGGTAACGGATAACACAATCAAGAGCTACCTGTACACCCTTATTCTTATATGCAGAGCCGCAAAGCATCGGTACAATGCTTAGGTCAAGGCAAGCTTTACGTACCGCAATATGTATTTCATCTTCAGAGATGCTGTTAGGATCTTCGAAGAATTTCTCCATTAGCTTATCATCATACTCTGCAACAGCCTCAACAAGGTGCGCACGCCAGAAGTCGGCATCTTCCTTCATATCATCAGGAATAGCTATTTCTGTATATGTCATACCCTGCGTGGCATCGTCCCATATAATACCCTTCATGGTAATAAGATCTACAACACCTTTGAAGTTATCTTCAGCACCTATCGGCAACTGCAGCGGTACTGACTTAGCACCAAGCATATCGCGTACCTGCTGTACTACCATGAGGAAGTCAGCGCCGATACGGTCCATCTTGTTTACGAAACCGATACGCGGTACACGGTAACGGTTAGCCTGGCGCCATACAGTTTCAGACTGTGGCTCAACACCATCAACCGCTGAGAACAGGGCCACAAGTCCGTCAAGTACACGCAAAGAACGCTCAACCTCGATGGTAAAATCCACGTGGCCCGGAGTATCGATGATGTTGAACTTATAGTTTTTAGAATCCGGCAGTTTCTTACCCTGTGTAGTAGGATAGTTCCAGAAGCAGGTAGTAGCTGCCGAGGTGATAGTGATACCACGCTCTTGTTCCTGTGCCATCCAGTCCATGGTAGCTGCACCTTCGTGCACCTCGCCTATTTTGTGGTTCACACCGGTATAATAAAGGATACGTTCGGTCATAGTGGTCTTGCCTGCATCAATGTGCGCGGCGATACCAAAGTTGCGCTGTAAGCGTAAGTCTGCCATTTTTTATGAATTAAATATAATTAAGCGTTTAAAACGGGTGCAAAGGTAGTGAATTAATGTGAAAATTTGAAAATGTGCGAATATGAAAATTGCATTAAAAAATGGGGGCTATATACGCCCTTATGAATCCATGTTGTTAAATCCGGCTCACGTTGAGCGCTGCCACTCTTTTTAACAATTTTATAATAATATGAGGTAATAAATTTGTGTCCAAGAGACAAAAAAAACAGGAGAAAACTATGAGATTCAAATTATTTCCCGTCGTGCTTACAGCTGCTGTTACATCTGTACTTACGTTAGGAATAGCAGCCCGATTCCACAATCATTTACCCTTTGTTACCGCTCAAAACGAGAATCAGCTTCCGGTCAACTATGCAAGCTATACCGATGGCGGACCAACCCTCAGAAGCAGTGCCGGTGCCGTTGACTTTCAAAATGCGGCCGAAGGCTCGGTAAAAGCAGTGGTACACATCAAAACCACAACAAATGCCCGCGCGGTGGTGGCTGATGATCCCTTTGCCGACCTCTTTGGCGATATGTTTGGCCAAAGACAATATTACATGCGTCCGCAAATGGGCTCCGGTTCGGGTGTGGTCATATCACCAGATGGCTACATTGTAACCAATAACCACGTTGTGGCCGGCGCAGACCAACTAACAGTGACTTTTAATGACCGGTTCACATCTACAGCCAAAGTAGTGGGTACCGACCCCTCAACCGATATCGCATTACTGAAGGTAAATGAGAAAAATCTTCCTTATATGGAATTCGGCAATTCAGACGACGTTCATCTCGGCCAGTGGGTACTGGCCGTCGGCTATCCGCTCACCCTCGACGCAACCGTAACCGCAGGCATTGTCAGTGCCAAGGGCAGATCTCTGGGCATCAATAAATCGCAATCGGCATTGCCGGTAGAGTCGTTTATACAGACCGATGCTGCGGTAAACCCTGGGAACAGTGGCGGCGCATTGGTGAATACTGGCGGCCAATTGATAGGCATAAACTCGGCTATTGCCTCGCCCACAGGATCTTATGCGGGTTATTCTTATGCCATACCATCGAACCTGGTAAAAAAGGTGGCCAACGACCTCATGCAATATGGCTCGGTTCAGCGCGGCTATATGGGTATTGGCTACCTCGACCGCAAGAATGCAACGCCCGAACAGGTGAGCGCATACGGACTCGACAAAACAGATGGTATATATGTTAATACCGTGGCGGCCGATGGTGGCGCAGCAAAAGCCGGGCTCCGAAAGGGCGATTTCATCACCGAGATAAATGGTACACCGGTGCATTCAGCACCTGAAATGGTAGAGCAGGTAGCCCGCTATAAGCCCGGTGACAATGTGAGTGTTACCTACAATCGCGATGGTAAAGAATATCGCGCCATGGTAGAACTAAAGAACGAGGCAGGCAACACCAACATTCTGCGTGAAAATGAAGATGTAATTAAGATATATGGGGCCAGTTTCCGACTGCTGAATAGTAGCGAAAAAAGCAAGCTAGGCCTTAAAAATGGCGTCATACTAACCGATCCGGGCGATGGCTTGTTGGCTCAGCAGACTGATATACGCAAAGGCTTTGTTGTATTAAGCATCAACGACAGATCTGTAAATTCGATTTCCGAGCTTCAGAAGATCTTTGCCGCCGGCTCGGCTTTCAAAATTGGCGGCACCTACCCGGGCTACAGGGGCATGTACTATTACGGCATCAACACCGCAGGAGGCCAGGCTGATAACGAGCAATAAAGCATTTTAAAACCTTTCTTGTTGCATAAACCTCTCTTATAATAAGAGAGGTTTATATTTTATATCGGTGAACAATTAGCAGATTATTGTTATTATTCCTTAAAGAGAAATGCAGTATTATTACAGCGAATTTTCACTATATTCACGATTTAAGCTTTAATACCGGGGTTTACGATTATGATTAGTAAACTTAGGGATTATGGTTATTTTTGCACCCCAAATTGAACCAAGACAGTGAGATCCGTTTTTATTACCCGTCTTTCAAAATACCTGCCGAATGATCCGGTAGGCAATGATGAGATGGAAAGTGTGTTAGGAATGGTGGACGGAAAACCATCACGCGCACGATCAGTTGTATTAAGGAATAATGGAATAAAGACCCGCTACTACGCATTTAAGGACGGCAGGAAGACACATACCAACGCCCAGCTTGCCGCCAATGCAGTAAAAGCACTTTTCGACGAAAAAATACCCATAGATAAGCTTGAATTATTAGCCGCAGGCACTACCTCGCCCGAACAATTGCTGCCTTCACACGCGGTGATGACGCAAGGCGAGTTGGGCCTCTCGCACCGGATAGAAGTGATATCTGCCACAGGTGCATGCTGCAGTAGTATACAAGCGCTTAAATATGCCTTCATGTCGGTAGCTGCCGGCATGACTGATGTGGCTGTTGGAACCGGTTCCGAAAGGATGTCGGTTTGGATGCATGCCTCGCGTTTCCAGGCCGAGGCCGATAACCTGCATCACCTGCACGAGAATCCCATCCTGGCTTTTGAAAAGGATTTCCTCCGCTGGATGTTGAGCGATGGCGCCGGTGCTGCCCTGTTGCAGGCCGAGCCTAACACTAACGGGATTTCGCTCAGGATCGACTGGCTGGAAATATCTTCTTTTGCCAACGAGCTCGAAACCTGCATGTATGCCGGCGCTATAAAAAATAGTGACAAATCGCTTGCCGGCTGGAACGACATGAATATCGAGGAGTGGAACAACCATAGCGTGTTTTCGTTGAAACAGGATACCCGTCTGCTGGGCGAAAATATTGTCCCCAAAGGCGGTATATTTCTTAAGGAGCTTATGGAAAAACATGGTCTTAGCGAAAGCAATGTTGACCATTTCCTCCCACATATGTCAAGTGAGTTCTTTAAGAACCAGGTACGCGAAAACATGAAGAGCATCGGCTTAGACATCCCTTTCGAGAAGTGGTTCTACAATTTGCCACAGGTGGGCAATGTAGGCAGCGCATCACCTTTCCTGATGCTGGAAGAACTATTCCACAGCGGCCGGCTCAAAAGGGGCGAGCACATATTGGTAATGGTGCCCGAAAGCGCCCGTTTTACTTACGCTTACATATACCTTACAGTAGTATAAAGCTTTATGAAGCCACGCATCCTGGTACTTTACTTTTCGCAAACAGGGCAATTGCGCAATATCCTCGATAATATCCTGCAGGATATAAAGGACAAAGTAGAGCTGGAATATGCCCTCATAGAGCCGGTAAAACCTTTCCCTTTTCCATGGAAAGCTGTACCATTTTTCGATGCCATGCCCGAAACGGTGCAGCACATGCCCATAGAAATGAAACCCCTGCCCGATAATATAGTAAACGGCCAATACGACCTCGTGATATTTGGCTGGCAGCCCTGGTTCCTCAATCCTTCATTGCCTATATCATCATTCCTGCAAAGCGAATCGGCCAAAGTTCTATCAGGGAAAAATGTATTAACTGTAATAGGCGCCCGCAATATGTGGCTGCATGCACAGGAAAAGGTGAAGATGTACCTTGAAAAACTCAATGCTAAACTGGTGGCGAATATTGCACTCGTTGACACCAATACCAACATCATTTCTACCATCACTGTCATTCGCTGGTCGTTCACGGGCCGTAAAGAAGCAAGAGGTTTATTACCTGCAGCAGGTGTGCAGGATAAAGATATAGCGCTGGCCCAACGTTACGGCACGCCAATTTATAACCACCTGGCAGAAAACAAATTGGATAACCTGCATAAGGAACTGATGATGATGGGTGCAGTCACATTGAACCCGGGCTTGGTATTGCTTGAGCAACGGGGCATCAAGAACTTCAGGTACTGGGCCAAATACATTCGCGAAAAAGGTGGCCCCGGTGACCCAAACCGTGTGGGCCGTGTGAAGCAATTCAAAAACCTGCTCATCACAGCCATATTCATACTCTCTCCACTTTCGGCCCTTAGCGCCGCCATAAAGCTGCAGCTCAAAAAGAAAAGCCTGTTAAAGGACGTTGAGTACTTCAAGGGCTTGAAGTACGAGGAAGGACGGATATAGTATTAGTAAATTCTTACTAATTTGGCATTAAAGAGCCAAATTATGCGGTCCATTACTTTAATAATCTTCTTCCTTTGCCCACTGATTCTAATTGCAAAAGATGATGCCAGGGATATTCTTCTGAAGAGTTGCCAGGCAATGCAAAAGCAGCACAGCGTAAGTTATACAGCCACTGCAAGGTTGAAACTATTTAGCGGTACCGATACAAATACCATGAATGGCAAAGTGTTTCTAACACACGATACCAAAGACACCTTTTTTCACGGCAAAATGTGGTATACCGACAACGACACTTTTTACTCATTTACGAATGGCATCAAAATATACCAGGTTGACAAACAAAATAGATCCGCAACATCTTACGATTTAAAAAAAGGTGAATCCTGGGCAATAATAGGAAATACACATCATGATGTAGTTTGGAAATATTTTATGGAACCAGGCGCATTAAAAGAGTACGCAGACACTGCCAATACATTAACTATGCAGCCTGACACTATCGTCAATGGACACACATGTTATGCTATCCTCATCAAATTTCCCGACGAGGGCGACTTTACTAAACACAAGCGTTGGCTTTATATCAACAAAGAAGACTACGCACCTATATTTACAAAAAGGAAAATAAAGTACCAGGGCAATTACCAGTACAATGAGATACTGATTCACGCTTACACTTTTAATAACGTTCCGGCTTCCCGATTCGCTGTAAAGCAAATTCCATCATCATATAAAGTTGAGGAATACAAGAGAAAAGAAATAAAACCATTGGAGATCGGCACACCTGCACCTGCAATAATCGGGAAAAGGTATAGCACAATGACCGATAAGACAATTGACTTCAAAGAACATATCACTGTGCTCGATTTCTGGTACACCACCTGCGGCCCATGTATAAAAGCTATACCGCAAATGGAGAAAATAAAGGAAAAGTATGCGGGCACCGAAGTAAAGGTATATGGCATCAATACCTACGACAACGATAGTATAGGTATTGCACGCCTGCCGAAATTTCTTGAATTTAATCCTATTCAATATCCCATCATTCTCGTCAACCGCGATTTACCGGCAGCTTACCATATACAAGGCTGGCCCACATTCTATATAATAGATACAGAGGGCAAAGTGGCCTATAGCAGCATTGGCGCCTCAGACAAAGTAGCTGATGAGATCAGCAGCGTAGTTGACAAATTGCGTAAATAAGTAACTGGACTATAGCTGACAAATAAAGTAACCAGGCGCTCTCATATTTCCACACAATGCAGCCCCAATGATTAGTAAGAAAGATCCGTTTCTTACTGGTAACCTGTACCTAATACAAATGAATATTTCGCCTCCCTGCAGGCATAATATTTTTACATCCTTAATAAACCTTTTTTATGCTAACTAATGATGAGAAATCAAAGGCTCCGGATGAGGAACAGGACGATGCGCGTACGCAGGAAGCAGAGCGCCAGGCAAATGAAGCAAATGAGCAACGTGACCTGCAAGGCGAACCCGAAGAAACTACCTACGACTTAGGTGATGGCAGTGATGGTGGTGCAGCGGGCGAAGGTGAAGACTAGCCAAACCAGGCTATCTCAGCCTTTCCTTCATTATTGCGCAGGCCACGGTACATGCCGGCAGAGTTGAAGCACATGTCGTAATTGCCGTGGGCGTCTACCGCTATGAGGCCGCCTTCGCCACCCATTTTCACAAGTTTGTTCTTCACTACTTCATTGCATGCATCCTTCAACGACAGGCCTCTATATTCCATAAGGCACGAAACATCGTATGCGACAACTGCACGCAAAAAATATTCGCCGTGGCCTGTGCATGATATGGCGCATGTTTTGTTATTGGCATAGGTACCTGATCCTATCACAGGGCTATCACCGATCCTGCCAAAGCGCTTATTCGTCATTCCCCCGGTCGATGTGCCCGCGGCAATGTTGCCCTGTTCATCCAACGCCACAGCACCCACAGTGCCAAATTTATGGTCAGGATTAGGCGTCACACCTTTCAGATTGTCTTCTTTATGGTCCAGTTGATAATAGTCACTGTCCCGTATATTCAGCCACTGCTGGTAACGTTCTTTATTGAAGAAGTATTCATCGGCGGCAAACTCTATTCCCCTGTTCAGGGCAAACTCAGCAGCGCCATTCCCACTCAGGAACACATGGCCCGAATGCTCCATTATTTCCCTCGCAAGCATTATAGGATTCTTGATGTTGCGCACTCCCGCAACTGCACCTGCCATCAGGTTGCTGCCGTCCATTACTGCAGCATCCATTTCGTTCAATCCTTTTTTTGTAAACACTGCCCCTTTGCCCGCATTAAAGAGTGGGTTGTTCTCAAGCTCCACTATTGCAGCTACAATGGCATCCATTGCACTACCCGATCCCTTCAGTACTTCCTGGCCTGCATCAAGGGCCGTGTTCAGGGCCTCACTATAAAGTTTATCCAGTTCATCATTCATGATGGCGGGAGTAATATTACCCGCGCCTCCGTGTATCACAAGTGTATATGCCATTTAACCCGGTATATTTTTGAATTTTTACTTTTGAATTTTGAATTACTGCAGGTAAGCAGCTATTATTTCATCTCCTTTGGTCTCTACTTCTATATGGTCTTGCATGGTAGTAGCTACAGTATGGCCCACTATGTCGGGCGATACGGGGAATGATTTATGTTTGCGGTCCACCAGCACGGCTATCATAATGTGGCTTGGCTCGTAGTTCAATACAGGCTTCATAGCGTACAATAAGGTCTTGCCCGAATTGGCCACATCATCGACCAGTATAACCGACTGTCCACTAAGGTCCCACTCCAGTTTTATCTCTTCCGACAAAGGATTACGCTTATTTACCTTCATAGGCAACACAGATACCTTCAAGGGGCTGATAGCTTTGAGTCTTTCGGCCAGGCTTTGTGCCACAGCGAGCCCGCTGCCCTCAATACCTATGAATGTCACAGCCGACTGCGTACTATTGTTTTCCCATATCTCGTAAGCCATGCGCTGCAGTTTGCTGTCAATGCGTTCTTTATCGAGTATCAGGATGCGTTGTTTGTCCATATCATTAGTTTGAGCGTATCGCCACAACAGGATCCAGCCGCGAGGCTGTGAATGCAGGAATAAAACCCGCCAATAATCCTACCGTTGCCGATATACCTATGCCATATAAAAAGTTCTTTAAAGAAAGGGTAACCGCAAAATTTGCACCATAAGTAAGTACAAGACTCAGCAACAGCACTACAATAATGCCAATCAACCCGCCTATCAGGCAAAGAGTAATGGCTTCGATAAGAAACTCCGAAAGTATACTACTGCTCCTTGCTCCTATTGCTTTCTTCAAGCCAATTACTTTGGTACGTTCCTTCACCGTCACAAACATGATATTCGCTATACCAAATGCACCCACAAGTAAAGAAAATCCACCTATCACAAAGCCAATAATATTGATCGTGTTAAAAAAGATATCCAGTCGTTCAGAAACCTGGCTTAACTGGTTCATCGCAAAATTATCAGCCTGCCCCGGCCTTACTTTGCGCTCACGGCGTAGCACGCCTTCAACCTCATACTTGATATCTTCCAGCCTCTTGCCCTCCGCGGCCTTAACCACAATGAACGGCTCATAATTCAGCGACCGAACATCTACAAGGCCCGATGCCGCAGCGTAGTAAGGGAACATGATGCAGTTATCGAAATCGAAGCCTGCCATATTCTGACCGGTCTTTTTCATCACACCAATCACATTGAACTTCCTGCCAAGAAACGTTATAGACTCCCCCAGCGCATTTATATTTCCCGGGAATAGCACTTTGTACACTTCCCCACCCAACACCACCGAATTTGTACCCGCGTCCAGCTCAGCGGCGCTCAAATACCGTCCTGATGCGATCTCTATGTTCTGTATTTTATCGAAATTGAGCATAACCGAATACCCGGTAATGCTGCTTACTTCATGGTCCAGGTTCTTTACGGTAAGGTCGTTCACCGGCAGGCACAGGGTTGCAAATGATGCTTCAGGCACCTGGTTCTCTACAGCACGCATTTCATTTGGCGTTACACTGGGCCGCCGCCAGTATTCCCACCATTTGTATTCACCACCGTCGTCCATCCATGGCCAGCGGCCAATGTACAGCACATCGCTGCCCAATGTCGACATCTCTTTTTTAATATTATTCTTCATGCTGTCAAGCACAGTGAGCACGGCAATGATACAGAAAATGCCTATGGTGATACCCAATAGAGAAAGGAAAGTGCGCAGTTTGTTAGCCCTTAGCTCCCGGAAGGCCTGCGAAATGCTGGTAGTAACAATTTGCGCCGAATTGATCATTTAATAAGCAAATTTAGCTTTTACTTCTATATTCGGGGTATGGCTTTCCCTGTTTTAGCCATATTTTTGCCATTATATAAAAAATAACGCATTTGCAGCCCGCCTTAAAATTCTTACTTAAAAACCAGGCATTAAAATATCCCCATTTCAGAAGGTATCTCACGCTGCGCTTTTTCATCATACTGGCCCTTAATATGCAGCTCACCATTATCTATTGGTGGGTATATCACCTTACCAACGATGTATCCCTTGTTGGGGTCTTGGGATTGTGCGAGGCCATACCGGCCATAGGTTGTTCGCTCATATCCGGCCATTATGTCGACCAGCGCGAAAAGAAAACAGTACTTACCAGTACCATTATCCTATACATGGTGCTCGCCGCTGCGCTGGCTTTTATCTCTCTTCACTATGTTGAGGCAAGGCTGAGCACAAACTGGGTGGTACGGTTAATATATGCCGGCGTATTCATTAGCGGCATCCTGAGGGCATTTATCAGCCCGGCTTCGTTCGCACTTATGGGTATGCTGATACCGAGAAAGCACTACACAAGCGGCTCCACGTGGAGCAGCACTTCATGGCAAATCGGGTTTGTTGTAGGTAGGCTATTAGGGGGCGTAATGCTGGTGACAGGTATTAGCATCAGCCTGTTCACAGTACTTATCTTCGAAGCTGTCTCCCTTGTTGGCATATTAACCATTCCCAAACAGGATATACATCAGAAAGATAAAGAACCCATTTTAAAGAGCCTGAAGGAAGGCCTTGGCTTTGTATTCAAGACCCAACTTATACTCGCCTCGCTCTCGCTCGATATGTTTGCGGTGCTCTTCGGCGGTGCAGTAGCGCTTTTGCCGGTGTATGCAAAAGACATATTGCACGTGGGCGCCATAGGCTATGGCTGGCTTAATGCGGCGCCGGGGATCGGCTCGGTAATGACCCTCTTTCTGCTTTCATTTGTACCGTTGAAAAACAAACCGGGCTACAAATTGCTCGGCTGCCTGGCCGGCTTCGGTATTGTGACGATCATCTTCGGCATATCCACCAATTTCCTGCTTTCCCTTGCAATGCTCACACTTGCAGGCATGTTCGATGCCGTAAGTGTCGTGATACGTGGCACCATATTACAATTGCATACCCCTGACAAAATGCGCGGCCGGGTTGCAGCGGTAAATACCATGTTTATCAGTTCATCAAATGAGCTGGGCGCCGTAGAAAGTGGCTATACAGCCAAATGGATGGGCACCGTTCCCGCAGTTGTCTTTGGGGGCTGTATGACGATCGTGGTTGTAGGCGTTACGTGGTTCGCAGCGCCCTTGTTACGCAAACTGAAGCTAAACCCTAACGAGCTTCAGGAACATAAAACATAAAATATACCGCGCCGATCACAAATAAGAAAGCTACTATATAGTTCCACCTTATCGGTTCGTTCAAAAAGAACACTGCGAACACGCAAAATACCACTAGCGAAATAACCTCCTGTATCGTCTTCAACTGGAATGCTGAGTAGCCCTCCTTCAAACCGAAACGGTTGTTGGCCGGCACCATGAAGCAATATTCAAAAAAAGCAATGCCCCAACTTATCAATATCAACTTTAAAAGCGGGGTATCTGCAGTATTTTTCTTAAGATGCCCATACCAGGCATAGGTCATAAAACAATTGGAGGCGAGCAGGCAAAGTATGGTGCGCATAGTACGGCGTTTAAATTGGAAAGATAAAAATTGTACCGCTTTAACCAATAAAAAAAACGTCCCGGCAGGCAGGACGCTTTTTAATATTATATAGTAGTAAGTACTACCGCGACACGCGTGCACCCTGTTGAGTGTTCACCCATTTTGCATACTGCGTTGCTGTTAATACCGTTTTGTATTGCTCCGCCCTGTACTTATTTATAGAGGTCATTTCCTGCTGGGCTTTAACACGGTCGGTCATATGTTCGGCATTGCTCCTTTTGATAGCAATGTTCATATTCACATCCGACATCTTCTTCGACTGCGCAGCATCCAGTCCCAGGTCTTTGGTCTGTTGGTCTGTTTCGCCTTTCACAAAGACATTTATTGGCACGCCCTGCACCTCCATCATGGTTGCATCCTTTTGTTTTTGAACGGGAGCAGCATTAGTGGTTTGAGTTTGCTTTGTTTGTGCAATTCCTATGTTTGCAAAAATTGCCAGCGAGCAAGAAAGTAAGAGTAGTTTTTTCATAACAGTGTGTTTTAGTACAATATATTGTAAATCTAATATTTTTCTCCCAATTAACATTATTCCATAAAAAAGCTCCCGGTCAATACCGGGAGCTTATATGATCGGCCTGCCATCCTTATCTCTTTTCCCTTACTTCACCAACAGGCATTTCATTTCTCATAACTACCACACCATCAAACACATCTATTAATACAGGCTTTGTCTTATCTATATCGCCCGAAATGATCTTCTTACTCAGCAGGTTAATAATATCTTTCTGTATCACTCGCTTCAGCGGCCTTGCGCCATACTGCGGGTCAAAACCGCGGTCCGAAAGGTAATCAAGCGCATAGTCGGTGAACTGCAGGTCAATGCCCTGCATTGAAAGCTGCGTCTTCAGGTTCTCAAGCTGTATGCGAATAATGCCTTTTATTTCTTTCCTCATAAGCGGGCGGAACATTATGACATCGTCTACGCGGTTCAGGAACTCAGGCCGTAGCGACTGCCTTAAAAGCTCCATCAGTTGCTCCTTCGTGCTATCCACCACCATATCTATATTCTTGCCCTCAAGCTCGGCAAAATTCTCTTGTATAATATGGCTGCCGAGGTTACTGGTCATAATGATAATAGTATTCTTGAAGTTCACCACCCTGCCTTTATTATCCGTCAGGCGCCCGTCATCAAGCACTTGCAACAATACATTAAATGTATCGGGATGTGCCTTCTCGATTTCGTCAAGCAGTACTACCGAATATGGTTTACGGCGCACAGCTTCAGTAAGCTGGCCACCTTCTTCATAACCCACATATCCCGGAGGAGCGCCCACAAGCCTGCTCACGCTATGTTTTTCCTGGTACTCACTCATATCTATGCGCGTCATCATATTGTCGTCATCAAAGAGCACTTCTGCCAGTGCCTTTGCCAATTCCGTTTTACCAACGCCGGTTGTACCCAGGAATATAAATGAACCAATCGGCTTGCGCGGGTCTTGCAAACCAGCCCTGCCCCTGCGTATCGCATCCGACACGGCTTCTATAGCCTCATCCTGGCCCACTACGCGTTTATGCAGCTCATCTTCAAGGTTCAGCAATTTTTCGCGCTCGCTTTGCAGCATGCGCTGTACAGGTATACCTGTAGCCTTTGCCACATTCTCTGCTATGTCTTCCGCGTCTACTTCCTCTTTAAGCAGGCGTTTGTGCTGGCTATCCATTTCGTCAAGCTGCCTGCTCAACTCAGCAATGGCACCTTCTTCAGCTTTTACCTTACCATAGCGTATCTCCGCTACCTTTCCATAGTCGCCTTCGCGCTCAGCCTGTTCAGCCTCAAGCTTCAGGTGTTCTATGTTGGTTTTCGCTTTGTTTATCTTATCTACTATTTCCTTTTCTTCCAGCCATTTTGCCTTTAGCGTATCGCGCTGTACTGATAACATAGATATATCCCTGTTCAGCTCCTTCAGCTTGTCCTCGTCATTCTCGCGCTTTATGGCCTCACGTTCTATTTCCAGTTGGCGTATGCGGCGTTCCAATTCATCCAGCTCTTCAGGCATAGAGTTCATCTCCAGCTTCAGTTTCGCTGCGCTTTCGTCTATCAGGTCTATTGCCTTGTCGGGCAAAAAACGGTCGGTAACATATCTATGCGATAGCTCTACCGCTGCAATTATAGCTTCGTCCTTTATCCGCACCTGGTGATGGCTCTCATACCTGTCTTTCAGCCCGCGCAGTATGGATATTGCATCTTCGGGCGTAGGCTCGTCAACAAACACCTTCTGGAAACGGCGCTCCAGCGCCTTATCCTTTTCAAAGTATTTCTGGTATTCGTTAAGCGTCGTTGCACCTATAGCACGCAGCTCCCCGCGCGCCAGCGCTGGCTTCAGTATGTTAGCGGCATCCATTGCCCCTTCCATAGCGCCTGCGCCTATCAGGGTATGTATCTCATCAATAAACAGGATGATCGCGCCGTCGCTCTCAGTTACTTCTTTTATTACCGCCTTAAGCCTTTCTTCAAATTCACCCCTATACTTCGCACCCGCCATGAGCGAACCCATATCCAGTGCAAATATTATTTTCGACTTCAGGTTGTCGGGCACGTCCCCATTTATGATACGATGTGCCAGCCCCTCGACGATAGCGGTCTTACCCACGCCGGGTTCACCAACCAGTATAGGGTTGTTCTTCGACCTTCTTGAGAGAATATGCAGGGTACGCCTTATCTCCTCGTCACGGCCTATCACAGGGTCCAGTTTACCCTGGCGGGCCATTTCGTTCAGGTTCTTGGCGTAGCGCTCCAGCGAGTTGTATTGCTGGTCACTGGTCTGCGAGTTCACGGTGCTGCCTTTACGTAGCTCTTTGATAGCCGCGACAAGGCCTTTTTCGGTAAGCCCGGCATCCTTAAGCAGCTTACCTGTTTCGTCGTTTACCTGCAGCATGCCTATCAGCAGGTGCTCAGGTGTCACAAACTCATCGCTAAATTGCTTAAGTATATTCCCTGCCCGCAGTATCACATTATTGGCCTCGCGGCTCACGCTCTGTGCAGGCTCACCATTTGGCATCTTCGCCAGGCGGCCTATTTGCTCGTCCAGCTTATTTTCTACAAAGCCTACGTTAACATTATTCTTCTTAAGTAAATAAGAAATTGGCCCCTCAGTATCCTCAAGCAACGCTTTCAGGATGTGGGCCGTCTCTATATTGGGGTTTTGGTTATTAAAAGCCAGTTGCTGCGCTTGTTGCAGTATCTCCTGCGCTTTTATCGTAAAATTGTTTAGATTCATATTGACATTTTTCGCTCTTGCATATACACCATAAAAAATGTTCCAAAAACGTTTTCAGGCAGAAATGGCATTAAATCCCATTACTACCCGACAAGCTGTCGCAACTACATGAAAATCAACTGAATTTATTGCAGTTAGTTTTAAAATAGCTGCCAAAAAAACAAAATGCCCGCGGTGAAAACCACGGGCATGCATTACTATTTAATCTCCGTTATTTTTAGTTGAGCACTGTATAAGTGTAGATCGCGTCGTCGAGCACATCTTCAAGCCCATTATACACCAGCGGCATGTTAGCATGCCATTTGCTGTCCTCACTTTGGTGCATTTCTACATGTATCGTTCCTTGTCCCGGTATTTCTATATCTACCAGGTACTTTATCCTGTTCTCCGGCAATTCCTGGTTGCTGAAATCGCAAAGGAAATGTTTGCCGTCGCAGCAAATAGCCTTGAAAAAGCTAAAATGTGCTAATGATCGTTTTTCAGTGGTGTGTGGTATGCTTTTCATGTTGCGTAGGTTTAATGATCCAAAAGTATATCCCCCAAAACGCCATGCAAAGCTTTTAGCCCGGCTTAACCGGGCATTTAAAAGCTGATAACAAGCCATTAAGAATTAAAGGTTGGAAAATAATGCCCGCTCCTCCGCAGTAGGGGCCTAGTTTTTCAGGGCTTTCACTAATAGGTCTATTGAGTAATCTATCAGGGCGAACAGGTCCTTGTCAGTGGGGTTTTCAACGATCAGGTTGAGTCTTAGTCCCCTTAGCATGCTAACGCTTATAAGGGTCACATCATCCAGCTTTTCCTTATCCAGCCGCTTAAATTCACCGGTTTCAATGCCGTAAGTAATGATCGATCTGAATAGGTCCAACTCCACAGTATCATATTTCTTCTTGAACACTTTCAGCAGGCACAGTTCGTCATTAGCTTCAGAACGGATAATATTGAACAGGAGGCTACGTTTCTTAAGCGCCTTATTTATGGTAACTGCAAATGTTCTAAGTTTCCCTTCCGCAGTATCCACTTTCTCTATCTCGTCTATCGTCTCATTGATAATGCTCTGCTTCTCTCTCAGCACTACAGCTTCAAAAATGTCCTCTTTGGTAGGATAGTAATAGTACAGGCTGCTTTTCCCCTTCCCTATCGACCTGGCAATATCCTCCATCGTAGTTTTAGATAGGCCAAATTGCTGAAATAGCGTCTTCGCAGCCTCAACTATCGAAGACTTCATTTTTTCATCCCGCGCAGTTTCCACTTTCAGCATATTGTTGATATATGAGCTTATTAGCTCGTGAGTCTAACCATTTTACTAACTATGCCACCTACAATTTTTCTATCTGCCAGCCAATTGAATAAGACAATACCGGTAAGCGCACAGGTAATGCCTGCAAGCACGTCAAGAATATAATGGTGACTTGTATACACTGCGGCAAACCATATGCCCAGCATCACTATTGCAAAGAATATGCTCCTGAGCCCCATCTTGTTCCTTAAGCTGTAATAGAACACAATAAGCGGGTATGATGAGTGCAGTGAAGGCATAGCCGCAAATACATTCGAGCTCTTACTGTACAGCGATTTGAACACTTCCACATGGAAGAAACTATCAAACCTGCCCAGGCCACCTATACCACACGGTGTATGTGGATCAAAAACAAAACCATGTTCCTGCACATACCATGGCGGCGCCGCCGGGTAAACGTAGTAGATAACAAAGCCTATCATGTTGACAAGGAAGAAGGTAAGTGCGAACCGTATGAATAAAGGCCTGTTGGTATAGAACAGGTAACATCCAAACAGCAACGGCACAGGTATCCAGGTAAGGTAAAAGCTACCCGACATAGCATCAAGAAATGGCCTGCTATGACTCAGCCAGTATTCATTAGGTGTCAACGTTACACCATTGACCGTAATACCGAAAATGCTCTTCTCAGCTTCGTAAAGGCTCTGTATATGCACCGGTGCATACAGGTAGTTCGGGAAAGCCTTCATGTAGTCGAAGATGATCCAGTATATCACGAAGACTGAAAATCCTATGATGAACTTCCTTGTACCTTTAGAGATGAAATACATGAGGTTTACCACACCAAGCAAAAACACCTGCTCGGGCCTGAAACCTATAAGAATGTAAGAAAGCAAAAGATATCCGGCCGATATTGCCCCCATCAAAAGGAAATCAGCTTTTCGCCATATACTAATACCCGATGCTATAGAACTACTGCCATTCATTATACTACTTTTTATCAAAATCCGATTGTAATATTTTGTCCCACAGTGGGGAGCTTACACCATAACCCTTTGTTGAGTCAGAATAATGATGCAGCATATGATGTTTCTTAAGCCGCTTCCAGAATTCGCTCTTAAAATTGAAGTGGTGTAAGGCATAGTGCGTGATATCATAAAACAGGTATCCGCTCACAAAGCCCGGGAAGAACGACCACAAAAGGGCCTTATTAAGAAAGGTTGAAAAAATAAAATAGAAAAGAAACGCAAGCGGTATGCTCACCGCAGGCGGCATCACCAGCCTCTTCGTATCATTAGGATAGTCATGATGCACACCATGAAATACAAAATGTATGCGTAAGCCCCATTTCGATTCAGGCACAAAGTGGAAGACAAAGCGGTGCAGAAAATACTCTGCTACCGACCATGTGAGAATACCTATCAGGTAAAAACCCGCAAATGCCAGTATACTTACATGTTCCGAAACAAATGCTCTTATAGCAAAGAACAGCACCACGGGCACGTAAAGAAACAGCGGAACAGAAAAATGCACCTTCGAGAAAAATTCCATGAAGTTGCTTTTAAACATCCGCACCGACTCTTCAGAATTAGAAACGTAATTCTTTTTCATGTCTTTTATGGCTTTATGCGTTCAATAATATCTTTCCCGGTAGCAGCATCGTAGCCCTTAAGCTCTATATACAGCACATTAGGCGACCAAAAAGTACCACCGTCTATTTTTAAATAAATTCTTTTCAATACAGCCTGGCGCTTCTGGATATCTGTAAATACATAGTACTTACCATCAGTAGCTTTTTTCAGGTACATGGGGTGCTTGTCATACGACACAAAACGTAGCTCATAGTTACTGGCTGCGAGTTTCTTAATGTGAAGTCCATAAGCAAACTTCCTCTGTATGTAGTTGAGGTCTTTTTTTACGCCACCTTCCTGGTATCTTATCCAGTAAATGTGTATGGGGTTCTCCTCATCTAGCGATAAGCCGTCTTTATAGTTCAGTTCGTAAGCTATAGTATTGGTATTAGGTGTGCGTTGCACGTAAAACATCAGGTTAGCAATTCCCTTTGGAACGGGGAAAGTATCAACCTCGTTCACTACGCCCGGCATGGGATTCGTTTTTGCATAGCTCTTTTGCGATACTGCAAATAGCGATACAAAAGCCGATATCATTACAGCGATCACGGCCGCCTGCCTGTGTTTATTCATTTCCCTGTCTTTTTGCTCCAGTGCTTTTTTCGAGTCCATTAACCTTCTTATTGCAGTTATGTTTGCCAATACAGCCATTACAGCAATCGGCAGCGTAAATATCGTCATCGTTTCAAACACATGGAACGATATGCCCGGTACAAAAAGTTTGTAGTCGCCGCCAATGAATTTTGAAACGATACCGCAAACCATTGCCGACAGTCCTACCAGCACCACGCGCTCTGGCCTTTGCATCAGGCCACCCTTACACTCTATACCCAGGCCTTCGGCGCGGGCCCTTGTATAGCTCACCATCATGGAGCCTATCATAGCAATAAATGCAAATAGGGAGCTCAAAAAATAGTGATGCGCTATAAGATAATAGCATATCCCCAGGAACATGATCATTTCGCTGTACCTGTCAAGAACAGAATCGTACATGGCGCCAAATGTTGTACTCATCTTCCCAAGCCTCGCCACCTGCCCGTCGAGCATATCAAATAGACCCGCGAACAATACCAATGCGCCTGCCCAGCCCACATACCTTAGCTCTCCCCTATGTCCTTCCTCGCCGCCGACAACAAAAATTACAGCCACACCAATGTTCAATATCAATCCTATCGTGGTGACCATATTAGGCGTAAGGCCCAGTTTTATCAAAAAACGGACAAAGGGATTTATGACCTTATAGATCCCCTGCTGCAAACCATCCCTAACATTTTTCCTGATCGTGCTCATTTGCTGTCCTTTGTTAAAAATCAAATTTAAACCTGCCCCTTATCCCTACCTGCGATACATTCGGATGGTCGAGATAAGTAAAACGCTTCACCACATCTATCCTGAAAAAATTAAGGATATTACCTATACCCAGGCTTCCCTCTATATAAGGCTTCTGGTCCAGTGTATAGGTCGATTGGGTTCCGTCTGCAAAGGTCGGGAACTTTAATAATTGCGGATCATTCACAGGCATATTTTCACTGCGCACACCACCATACAATACTTTTATGTTTGCATATTCCCTGAAGCGTAAGCGTTTGAATAATGGCACCTTATTGAACAGGAAGCCATTAAAACAATGGTCCACAATAAGGCTGGCATAATGATCGCTTACAAACTCCAAAAAGTTCATCAGGTTGTATGATTGCAGCTGCAGTGAATAAGTTTGGTTGGCGCGGTGTATATCAAGTAATGGGAACGGCACTTTACCGGCTATGTACCCAGCCTCCAGCGCCACATCGCTATAGCCAAGCTGCGACAAGTAAACGCGTTTATATATGTTCAGTGTAAAGTTCTGATAGTTATACTGTCCGTTTATAAATCCCTTCACGCCGGCAATGGTACGGAATGAGAACACAGGGAAGCGATTGGGTATCGGTATGCGGTATAGCTTACCCTGGTAAAAATCTTCATGCGGTGCATACCTCAGCTCCAATGAGAACTCGGACGTCGTTATAGCTGGTATCGGGCTGGGGCTTGCTACGTCCGAGGTTATATAAGTAAGGGCGCCGGCAGGTTGCTGTTGCCAGTTCTTATAGCCCAGTTGGAACGAGAGGTGGTTCTTGAACTCGTTCAGGTAGGTAACATTGTAAATGTTGTTGTACAGCCACTTATCGTTCACACCGCGCTTTATCGATAGCAGCACATTATCTTCCTGTATGAACTGTAGTTCCTGCCCGGGTATCTTTACGTCTTTTTGATAGTTCGCCCTTAACAGTTTTACCGGAAATTCGTAAATAGATCGGCCGGTGAATGAGTAGGTACCACCAAAGTAATATTTCCACTGCTTGTCTTTAAAACCATAAGCGCCGTACGTTTCAAAATAGAAACGCTTGCTAAGGTTTGGCGTAGTGCGTCCGCCCAGCCTGCCCCTGAAACCTTCAACCGGGTTAAAACTATAGAAAGTGTTTACCGGGCCCACTTCAAAGTATGGGCTTGCTTTTTTATAGCCTGCGGTAAACAGGGTAATGATATCCATTGTTCTCTTAAATCGGCGCGAATGGTTCAGGCTGTCGCTGTTGGCGTAGGTCCGGGCTTCCATTACCGTGAGCGAGTCATGTCGGTTCTGTTCCCAATAGGTATCATCATGCTCCTCAGCGCCGGCTTTGGTCACTATGGTTTCACCTTTATATATACTATCGGGGGCCGGTACATTTACTTTGTAGTTTTTGAACGACACGGTTCTTTGTCCGTATATCCCACTTGACTTCTTTTCCGTTATCCCGAAGTCAGTTTTTACATCACTCTTGCTCAGGTAGTATTTACCATCACTTCCCTTCTCGAAGTTCAGCACTACGTCCAGGTCTCTTATCCAGTTTATATTGATGTTCTTATTAACCGTCATGATCACCTTCTGCACTGCATAGTCGCCGTTCATGGTCACATAAAGGCGTCCCTGGAAAAGCATATCGGTTTTATTGCGCGGAAAAAAGCTGAGCCCAATAAGCTTCTGTCCATCTATCTCCGTAGTATCTACAATGAAATATTGGTAGAACGTAGGTCCCATGTCCGATATCGGGCTGAGGAACTGGTTCGTCATCAGCGAGATATTGTTCTTGTATATGTCCACGTCCTGGTACATATGCTTCAGGTATGCCTTCAGGCCTTCGTTATCTATATACTCACCAAAATTCACCTTCTTCTCGCCCATTATTATCGTCTTCTTTTTCTCGGGCGATTTACGGTAATAGTTCTGGGACAGTACTTCCTGCATGTAAAGCGGCATTAAAGCTTTGTCAGGAAATGTAGTAGTATCTATGTTCTGGGTTATATACTTGAACGAGCGCAGCAGCCTGTTATTTTTCAGCTTGTCCGGAGTGTTTATCAACGACATGCTTATCTTCTCATACTGCTCATACTCTACATAGTCGTAGTGCTCTAGTTTGTTGGTCGCTTTGTGGCTTATCACTTCCTTTATCAGGTCCACAGCAGGGTTATTCTTATTTCGGTAACGCACCTTTTTAGGTTTCACCGTCACCTCCTTAAGTTCCCTGTTATCGGGCTCCAGTGTTATATTTATTGTCTGCTCCTTACCCGGTGTCACTTTCTGTGTCACTGTTTTATAACCTACATACGATACCTGTACCTTGTTGTATTCCTTATCGGCCCTCAGTTCAAAATAGCCATTGTCGTTTGTATTGGTACCAATGGGGCTGTTAGGGAAGAAAACACTTACAAATGGTAATGGCTTCTTACTTCCCGCCTCTTTTATGTGCCCCTTCACTATTGTCTGTGAAAACCCGGTATTTATCCACGAAAAGAAAAAACCCAGGCCAATGAGCAAAACCAGTCTTATACCTCCTTTTATCCTATCTGAAAACATATTTCTTCTGTAAAAAATAATTATAACTAAATCCTATCAATACCGAAACTAAGACCTTTGCATATACAACCTTCATATCGCCAAAGTGAATGAGCAGGTAAACACCTCCCGCATTAAGCAGCAGGTTACCTGTCCATACCAAAAAATACCTTCCCGCCTGCACAGTTCTCGTTTGGTGAGTGGCAAGAAATACCCATTCTCTGCCCAGCAGGAAATTTACTATTCCGCCCGTAATGGTGCCAGTAGCTGCCGCCATGGTTATGGCCACGTCATCATGCAGCTTCATCATGTTTACAAGCAGCATCGTCACCACAAAGTCTACTATCGTGGCAATTATTGAAGCCGCCTGTGCCTTTACGAACGTGAACATTAAAACAACTTTAGTTGAACGATCAACTGCAATATTATATTGGCATAAATGCCCGATAAAACATCATCCATCATTACTCCCCAGCCCCCTTTCAGGTTCTCGGTCCGGCGTATATATAAGGGCTTCAGGATATCAAAAAAGCGGAACAAGACCAGGCCTGTAATCACATATTGCCATTTTACCGGCACCAGCAACAGGCTTACGATCATGCCTGCCACCTCGTCAATCACCACTTTTTTATCGTCCTTCCCCCAATATGGTTCCACCTTACCCGAGCTCCATACGCCTATGCCCGTTATAGCAATCGCTATGCCACATTGCATTACTATGCCTAAAGGGCATACCATCCATATGCCATACCAGCACAGGCATGCAAATATTGCAGCCACGGTGCCACCTCCTTTACCTATATAGCCTATGCCAAGCGATGTGGCAATGGTTTTATGAAAAGTTATCATAGCGCCTCTACAAGGTCCTGGTAGTAATCCAGGCCCAGGTGCGTGATAAGGTCTTCTCCCATTATATGGCGCAGGGTATTTTGCAACTTGATGAGTTGTTTGAAAATATCATGTTCAGGTTTCAGGCCCGGCGCGGTTTGTGGAGATTTGAAGTAGAACGAGAGCCATTCCTGTATCCCGCTCATACCGGCACGCTGTGCAAGGTCCATGAACAAAGCAAGGTCCAGCACTATTGGTGCGGCAAGTATCGAGTCACGGCACAGGAAGTTGATCTTTATCTGCATCTTGTACCCCATCCAGCCAAAGATGTCGATATTGTCCCAGCTCTCCTTATTGTCGCCATGAGGAGGATAGTAATTGATGCGCACCTTGTGGTACAGATCGCCATACAGCTCAGGGTTCAGATCAGGTTGCAATATTTCTTCCAGTACGCTCAGCTTCGACACTTCCTTGGTCTTGAAGTTATCAGGGTCGTCAAGCACAAGGCCATCCCTGTTACCGAGGATATTGGAGGAGAACCAACCATTGATACCCAGTGCTCTTGCATGCAGGCCGGGCGCTACGATCGTTTTCATTAACGTCTGTCCCGTTTTGAAATCCTTACCGGCTATCGGTACTTCATTCTGTTTTGCAAAATCTATCAGCGCAGGTATATCGCAGCTTAGGTTCGGCGCGCCGTTTGCAAATGGCACACCCATCTTTATTGCAGCATAAGCATAGATCATGCTTGGCGCTATCTGCGGATCGTTGTTCCTCAATCCTTCTTCAAACGCTTCAATGCTTTCATGCACCTCACTTTGCTCAATATATTTTTCGGTCGACGCACACCATACCATTACCAGGCGGCTGCAACCGTTCTTCTCTTTAAAATTACGTATGTCGTCCACCAGCGCTTCTGCAAGCTCCCACTTGGTAGCGCGTTTCTTGATGTTCGTTCCGTCAAGGTTCTTTACATATTCCCTGTCAAAGACAGCTTCCATTGGCTTTATCGCCTCTAGCTCTGTTTTTATCGCCGCCAGTTGGCTGCGCTCCAGCACCTGTGCATTGAGTGCCGACTCGTACACGTTGTCGGTATATACATCCCATCCGCCAAATACGATCTCGTCTAGTCCCGCAAGAGGTACGAAGTCTTTTATCAGTGGGTATCTGTTCTCTGTTCTTTTTCCTAGTCTTATATTACCCATCTGGGTCAGTGCGCCTACAGGTTTCGATATGCCTTTCTTTACGGCTTCAACGCCTGCTATGAATGTCGTTGCAACAGCTCCCATACCGGGAACTAAAATGCCTAATTTTCCTTCTGCTGGTTTTACTTGTTGTTCCATTTTTGTCTGATTTGTTCTTATAGCCATTTGTTTGTTTTATACCATCTTAATGTCTCCTCAAGTCCTTGCTCCAAATTATATGCAGGCACGTAGCCCATGTCTCTTTTTACTTTTTCTATACTGCAGTGCCAGTTTTCCGCGGTTAGCTCTGCCAGTTTCTCATTGTTCAGTACCGGCGTTTTCCCTTTCGACGCCGTAAGTTCCAGTATCTGCGATATCGCTTTTACCACGCCCAGGGGCACATGAAACTTAAACGTCTTTTTCCCAAGTATCTTCTTCGTCAGGTCAGCCAGTTCATAGCGCTCATACATATTGCCGTCCGATATATTGTAGGCAATATGGTTGCGCGGGTTTTGCAATGCCTTTATGGTGATGCCCGCAAGGTCCTTTGCATATATAAAGCTCAGTCGCTGCCCTTTGTTACCTATATAAGGCTCCAGCCCGCTCTTCAGCGTTTTGAACATAATATAGATATCCTTCTCCCTCGGCCCATACACAGCAGTTGGACGCAATACCACTAGCGGTAGTTTATCCAGCTCAGATAAATATTGCTCTGCAAGCAGCTTACTCTTACCATAAAAGGTAACAGGATGCGCCTCGCTCAATTCGGTAATCGGGTTAGTATCCTCGTAAAATGTAGGGCCCATAGCTGCCAGGCTGCTTATAAATACGAATTTTTTCAGCGGTGCGGATGTATTTACTGCAGCTTTCGCAAGATTTAGTGTATAGGTAGCATTTGTTTTATTGTACTCAGCTTCATTCTTCGCCCTGGTCACTCCGGCAGAGTGGATAATGTAATCATACCTGCCGTCTTCCAGTTCCTTCTGCAGCTTGCCTGCATCGGTATAGTCAGGATAAACAAATTTCACATCCAGCCCCGAAAGGTGTGATATGTCACTCGAGCGTCTTATCGCACCAAACACCTCCATGCCTGCGGCTAGTGCCGCCTCTATCAGGTGGTATCCTACAAACCCACTCGCACCCGTGATCAATACCCTTTCTTTCATTACAAACTCTTTTCGTATATCCTGTACGTCTTATACACCTTTCCGTTCACGTTCTGGATAGCCTTGTTCATCAGGAAGTTGTCTTCTAATATCCAGGACGCTTCTGCTTTCTTCATATTCTTTTCCCTGCCTTTCTGGATGATGCTTCCGTAGAACACGGCCTCGATACCCAGCTTCCTGTAGCCCTCTACAACGCCCAGCGCTATTACTCTTATGCCGTTTATTTTCTTCTTCTGTGTCAGCAGTTTAAAAATACCGGTTGGCAACAAACGGCCCCTCTTCACTTTTATCAGTATCTGGTTCACATCAGGTATACATAGCGAAAAGCCCACCATTTTGCCCTCGTGCTCTGCCACCATGCAAAAATCCGGGTCCAGTATCAGCTTCAGATCCTTCGCCAGGTAGTCAAATTCTTTGTCGGTCATGGGCACAAAACCAAGATTCTTATCCCATGCATGGTTATATACTTCGCGAAGGCTCGCCACTTCTTGCTTGAAGTTCTTCAGGTTCGCTTTCCGTATCGTTATTCCTTTTTGTTTCAGGCGTTCATTGAGCAGTTCCATCAGCCTGGCAGGCTTGTCTTCAAGTCCGTCAGCCGTTATCTGGTATGCCAGCAGGTCCACCTTCTTGCCGAAGCCTGCTTTCTCTATCAGCTTGGTGTAATACGGCCTGTTATAGGTCATCATCGCCACCGGCGGACTGTCAAAACCATCTATCAGCAAGCCACAAGTTTCATTCGTAGAGAAGTTCACCGGGCCTATAATGGTATTCACGCCCTTTCCCTTCAGCCATTCCTTTGCTTCGCCAAATAACTTATCTGCTACTTCCTGGTCATCTATACAATCAAAGAAGCCGAAGAAACCGTCATTCGTTCCATTGAATTTGTTGTGGTTGTTATTCAGAATAGCGGCTATTCTGCCAACTACCTTGTTGTCTTTATAAGCAAGGAACAACTGCAGGCTCGAGTGCTCGTGAAAGGGGTGCTTACCCGGTGTCAGCAGGTCGCGCTGCGCTATAAAAAGCTCAGGCACATAATTGCTGTCGTTCTTATACAGCTCATGCGGAAAATCTATGAAAGCCTTCAGGAGCTTTTTATCGCTTACCTGCTGTACCCTTATCATACATTGGCGTTTACGGCTACAGTTTCATTAGCCCATTTCATTGCCTCGGCCAGTTTTTCAATCGCTTCCTCTATCTGGGCAAACGTATGCGTTGCCATGAGTGAGAAACGTATTAACGTGGCGTCAGGTGGAACGGCTGGTGATACTACCGGGTTAACAAATACTCCGTTTTCCTGCAACCGCTTGGTTATCAGGAAGGTCTTTTCATTATTTCTTATGTAAATCGGGATGATCGGCGTTTCTGTTTCACCTATATCAAATCCTCTTTCCTTCAAAAGCCCTGTTGCATGTCTTGTATTGGCCCAGAGTCTTTCTATATGTTCAGGTTCTTTCTGTATTATATCCAGTGCGGCAAGCGCGCTGGCTGTTGAGGCTGGGGTCATGCTGGCGCTGAAGATCAGCGACCTTGCATGGTGTTTCAGGTACTCTATAGTAGGTGCGTCGGCTGCTATAAAACCGCCCAGCGATGCCAGCGATTTTGAGAAGGTACCCATCGTCAGGTCTACCTCGTTGCTCAGCCCGAAGTGCGATGCAGTTCCCGCGCCATTCTCACCTATTACGCCCAGGCCATGCGCATCATCCACCATTATATTAGCGCCATACTTCTCAGCAATGGCCACTATCTCAGGCAGCTTCACTATATCACCCTCCATACTGAAGATGCCGTCTACTACTATGATCTTCACCACATCTTCCGGCAGGTTGCTCAGCTTCAGCTCCAGGTCATCCATGTTGTTGTGCTTATACTTAAGCACCCTGCTGAACGACAAGCGCCCGCCGTCTATTATCGAGGCGTGGTTGTATTCATCAAATATCAGGTAATCGTTGCGGCCGGTAAGGCAAGACAGCACCCCCAGGTTCACCTGGAAGCCTGTGCTGAACACAATAGCTTCATCTTTCCCCACATAGTCTGCAAGCCGCCTTTCCAGCTCCAGGTGTATATCCAGCGTACCGTTAAGGAACCTCGAGCCGGCACAGCCAGAACCATATTTTTCTATGGCTGCGATACCCGCCTTTTTTATCCTCGGGTCGTTGGTCAACCCCAGGTAAGAATTTGAGCCGAACATTAAAACGCGTTTCCCGTCTATAAATACCTCCGTGTCCTGGGCCGAAGAGATTGGCCTGAAGTAAGGATAAATGCCCATAGCCCTTGCCTCGTGGGCGGCTTTGTAGGCACTTACCTTTTCAAGTAACTTTCCATTCATGCAATAATGATTAGTCTATACAAACAATATTTAACTATTCGACTAAAACCGTATTTTGGTCAAAAATAGTTCAATTAAAAAACCCTGAGATAACTTTTTGCTATCCTGATATAATTATAACCCTTTTTCACGAAATATTTAAATAATATTCCCTTTATGTTGGATTAACATTAACCGTTGCAAAAATAATCTATAATTTCTTCTTCGTACCCATAAAATCCCCTTTTGTTTATCCACTTTCCATTTTCAAAAAATATTTACTTTATTAGCAGTTTTTTTCTATTCCATTGACACCCGAAAAGATCATCGTTATTACTGCCCCCTCCGGCTCCGGCAAGACCACCCTTGTAAAGCGGCTCCTGGCCGCATATCCTGTGCTGGCCTTCTCCGTTTCAGCATGCACCCGCAAGCCCCGCAATGGCGAGGTCGATGGTAAGGACTATTATTTTTATGACGCCGAAACATTCAAAAAGTTAATAGATGAAGACGCCTTTATTGAATGGGAAATGGTGTACCCCGGCAAATATTATGGAACTTTAAAATCAGAAATACTACGCATACGTGAGGCCAATAAGTACCCCCTTGTCGATATCGATGTAAAAGGTGCTTTGGCCATACAGGAAAAATATCGCGATGTGACCCTTAGTATCTTTATCGAGGCCCCTTCTATCGACGAACTGCGCCGCCGTCTGCTGGCCCGCGGCACCGAGACCCCCGATAGCATTGAGGAGCGTATTGATAAATCGCTGCACGAGCTGGCCTTCTCCCACCAGTTCGACCGTATCATCATCAACGACGACCTCGAAAAAGCCACCGTGGAACTGGTAAATACCGTAGAAGCCTTTATCTCCGGTCCAGCAAAAGCAAATGCCTAAACAAATTCCCCTCTTTCCTTCAAAGAGGGGCTTGCCCCAACGAATGTCGCGGGTGGCCGTTCAAACAGATTTATTTCCTTTTAAGAAGAACGGCCGGGGTGTTCCACGCTTATCTATCCTGTTTTTACTATTTTTATTGCAGCACATTTTATGTCAAAGAAAAAGAACAAGCCACGGCCCCAACCGGTACAACCCCTGCCGCAAGCGCCTAAGGTAGAAATGCCACCCGTACAAGACCCGGTACAGGACAATAAATTCTCCCTCTCCGGCTTTCGCATGCAGGCCCTCATTATCGCTGTCCTCGGTTTTGTCTTTTACTTCAATACCTTCCAAAACGACTATGCCCTCGACGATGGCATTATCATAGCCAAGAACCAGTATGTGCAGCAGGGTTTCAAAGGCATACCTGATATCATGGGTAAGGACGCCTTCTCCAGCTTCTATTCCTCCTTCAATGCCGATAATCAACTGACCGGTGGCCGCTACAGGCCACTATCCATCGTCACCTTTGCAGTGGAGCAGGAGCTTTGGGGCTCCGGCATCGACTATAGCAAAGTGGCCACAGCCTATGGCGTTATTTCGCCGCAGGAGGCAGGTTTCATACACCTCATGCATATACGCCATGTGGTCAATGTATTGCTGTTCATACTCTCGGTTGTGGTGCTGCTCTATCTCTTCAGGGTTGTACTCTTCAGGCAGCAGCCCTGGGCGGCATTTATCGCTGCACTGCTTTTCACCATCCACCCCCTGCATACCGAGGTGGTGGCCAATGTCAAGAGCCGCGACGAGATCATGTCTTTACTGTTCATCTGCCTCACCCTTATAGCTGCTTACCGGTATGCCGAGCTCAAAAAAGTCAAATGGCTCCTGCTTAGCCTCCTCTGGTTTGCGCTCGCATTGCTCTCTAAAGAATACGCCATCACGCTGGTAGTGCTGATACCCATGATGCTTTACCTTACCGGTAAGGCCAGCCTGCCCAATAGCATCGTGCGGGTATTGCCCTACCTGCCCTTGCTGCTCCTATACGGCTACCTGCGCTATAGCATTGTGGGCGATAAGCAGGACGATGCCGATACCGAGGTGCTCACCAATCCCTACCTATACGCCAGCGCTACAGAGGTTGTTGCCAGCAAAATGGGCATCCTGCTGCGCTACCTGCAGTTGCTCATATTCCCCCATCCCCTCTCATCCGACTATTCTTACAGGCAGATACCCTATATAGGCATGGGCGATCCCCGCTTCATTATATCCGTGCTGGTATATGGGGGCATGATCTTGGCCTTTGTGAAGCTCTTCCTCCGGAAGCATATGCTCGCCTTCGCCATAGCTTTTTATCTTGGCAACCTTGCCCTTGTCTCCAACATGTTCTTCAATGTTGGTGCGCCTATGGGCGAGCGGCTGGTATACCATTCCTCGGTAGGCTTTGTTATGGTGGTCGGCTACCTGCTCGTCATGCTTTACCAACGCAGCAAGAACCCCGCTGCAGCCCGCATGGGCATAGCCGCGGCGCTGGGCCTTGTGGTGGTGTTGAGCGCATTTAAGACCATAGCCCGCAATGCCGACTGGAAGAACGACCATACCCTATTTCTTAAAGATGTGCAGACCGCGCCCAACAGCGTGGTGACCAATGCCAATGCCGGCGCCTGCTACATAGGCATGTCCGACCTGGCTAAGGATACCGTGCTCAGGCGCAGGTATCTCGATACATCGCTCATGTACCTCAATAAGACCCTCGCCATGCACCATACATTTGCTACAGGTTACCTCAACCGCGGCGTGGTTTATTTTAAGCTGGGGCAGATAGAGGCGGCCAAAAAGAATTTCGATTCACTCAAAATAGTCTTCCCGCACTACCCTACGCTGCCCCAGTTATACAACCTCATTGGCAATTATTACGTCACCTTGGGCTATAACGGTTATGGCAAGCTGGGCAAGTATCCTGAGGCTATGGCCATCTTCCGCAAGGGCCTTGAGGCCGACCCTACCAATGCCGACCTATGGTACAATGTTGGTGGTGCTGCCTTCAGCATGCAGCAATACGATACCGCCTACAATGCCTGGGCCACAGCCCTCAGGTACAACCCCCAGCACCAACTGGCCCAAAAAGGCTTCGCCGCCGTGCGGGCTATACTGAAGAAATAGACACCGGGACCTGCAGTACTTCCGGTTTTGTGGTAAAACAGGATAGGAAGTTGCTTCGAATGACCATCGCGATAAGTAATTGATTATCATTTCTTAAAGACAACTACTTGATGCGTTGCCACTTCCGGTTTACTTCTCCCGACCTGCGGTTGGGACACGGCGTTTTGCTTCTCCCGACCTGCGGTTGGGACACGGCGTTTGCTTCTGAGCCATTTCTGCCGACCTGTAGTTTGCATTCTCGCGTCATTGCGAGGTACGAAGCAATCTCGTCATAATATGAGAGCAGCATAATCACTTCATCCAAGCATAATTGCCGATTTCCGGTCCGTCTATAATTACCGATTTTTCGGACGATTATCTCATAATACACTGATTTTCAATTCATATTGTTGAAACCATAATTTCCGATAATTACCGATTCGGTAATTACGAAGCCGATTCCGGTAATTACCGATAATTTCCGGTTGGCCTGCCTTGTTCTTTAAGGAACCGGAGAGAAAGTTACCGATCGGTAATTAAGGCCTCGGTTCATGTGAGGTTTATACTGCTGAAGCAGCATCTGCGACATGTCAAAGAGCGTATGATGGGACGAGGCTCAGCCATTTGGCAAGATACACTCGTTAACAAGGCGAATCCAAGAAAAGATATCCACATTTTAAGAGGCTTTTTTGATCTTGTTGTAGACTTTCTTGAGCATCCATGCTTTTACGATTTCGCCGAAGTCTTTATCGTTGAGGATCTTTGTGAATATCTCTTCGTTCTGGTCCATGCGGTCGATGAGCTTTTCGACAAACAACTCGTCGAAACCGTATTTGAAATTCTCCATCGTATTGGTCTGCGCCTGGGCTACGAGTTTTTCATCTTCAACAAGGGCTTGCTCTATCTGGTCGAAGAACAGTTTATCAGCCTCGGTAAAGTCAGTACCAAAACGGTCGTTAAGGAGGCCGATGATCTCTGAAAGGTGTGCCTTTTCTTCTTTATCGCGTTTGAGGCCTGTTTCGGTGCTGCCTTTTAAACCATATTCGGGGTTGATTTCGAGCACTATGCTTCCTTCGGCCATTTTTTGCAGGCGATAGTATTCCAATGCTACTTCATCGTTCAGCTTCAGCCTTTCGGAGAGATCTTTCTTTGGCAGCTTCATGGTGAGGTATTTTGCATAGGCAAAAAACTTCTCCAGTTCAGCATCCTGAAAGGGCATGATCTGTGAAAGGAACGAGTAGAGGCGTGTCCATTGGCTGAGTTGTTTCTTGAACTCGTCTTGCTGCTCATCGTCGAGCGCTTTGTATCTATCAACAGCAGGATCGATAAAGGCATAGAGCTTTGCCTGGTCTTTAGCCTTGCTGGCAGGATCGAAGAAAATCTTTGCGAAACCATCTATCTCCGATTGCCAATAAATTTGTTTGGCATCGAGGGTGTGCTTTAGGTCGTATAGCAGGTTAGGGTCGGTTACAGGGTCGACAGTAGTCAGCTCGTAGTAAGGCTGGAATGAGTCCAATATGGTATCGCGGTCGTTGACAAAGTCGAGCACGAAAGTGTCTTCCTTGCCGGGGCAAGTTCGGTTGAGCCGCGAAAGCGTTTGTACCGCCAGCACTCCATTCAGCTTTTTGTCAACATACATGGTATGCAATAAAGGCTGATCGAAGCCTGTTTGGTATTTATTGGCGACAAGCAAGATGTGGTATTCTTCGGTTGCGAATTTTTCCGGCAGTTCTTTTTCGCCGAAGCCGTTTAGTTGCGGCTCAGTAATGCCGTCGGGAAATATATCGTCTTTAACTGCGCCTGAAAACGCAACCAGCGGTTTAATATCGTTATAACCTTTGGCACGGATGTAATCTTTGAACGCCATGTAGTAGCGCAGCGCGTGCAGGCGCGAGCCCGTTACAACCATGGCTTTTGCCTTACCACCAATCTTTTTCATTACCACGGTGCGGTAATGCTCAATGATGACCTCGGTCTTTTGCGCAATATTGTGCGGATGCAGCGAAACGAAACGGCCAATGGCTATCGCAGCTTTCTTTTTATTCAGTTCCGGGTCTTCCTCAATAGCCTTCGACAGCCTGAAGTATAGCTCGTAAGTAGTATAGTTCTTAAGCACATCAAGGATGAAGCCTTCTTCGATGGCCTGGCGCATGGAGTAAAGATGGAAGGGACGAGGCTTGCCATCGTGCCCCGTTACGCCAAACACTTCGAGTGTTTTTGGCTTGGGCGTTGCCGTGAATGCGAAGAAACTAAGATTGGTTTGCCTGCCTCGGGCCTCCATGGAGCGGCGTATGAAATCCTCGCCGTCTTCTTCCTGCTCCTGTTTGTCTTCCTCAAGCGCTTCTTCCAATGTGCGGGCGGCCAGTATCTCCTTCATCTTCTTTGTGGCCTCGCCGCCCTGCGAGCTATGGGCCTCGTCCACGATAAGGGCGTATTTACGCGAGGCTATCTTTTTAAGCGAATCGTCCTTAGAGAGGCGGCCTTCATCAACGGCCCTGTCGATGGACTCAAGGATGAAGGGGAACTTTTGTAAAGTAGTAATAATAATGTCGGAACCACTTACCAGTGCATCCCTTAACTGGGCAGTGTCCTTATCTACCTTCTGCACCACGCCAGTAACGTGCTCGAACTGGTAAATGGTGTTCTGTAACTGCTGGTCGAGCACCTTGCGGTCGGTGATGACAATGACGCAATCGAAGACCTTATTGTCGTAAGTATTGTGCAGGCCAAAGAGCCTGTATGCCAGCCACGCTATGGAATTACTTTTACCAGAACCGGCGGAGTGCTGCACGAGATAGTTTTTGCCAGCACCGGAGGTGCGGGCATCTTCGGCTATTTTGCGCACAGCATCGAGCTGATGGTAGCGCGGGAATACAATATTCTCTTTGCGGTATTTCTTACCTGTGGCTTTGTCTTCGATCTCCTCGACCTGAATATGCAAGAAGCGACCAAGGATGTCCATCCAGCTATCGCGGGTTAGTACCTGCTCCCATAAATAGGATGATTTGTAACCATCGGGATTAACAGGATTACCCGCGCCATTATTATCGCCCCTGTTAAAAGGCAGGTAGCGGGTTTTGCTGCCATCGAGCTTTGTGGTCATAAAGACCTGGTCGGGGTCGACAGCGAAATGCACGAGGGTACGCCGCTTATCCAGAAAGAGTAATTCTTTCTGGTCGCGGTCTTCGCTGTACTGGCGTTTGGCGTTCTGAACCGTTTGGCCAGTGAAATGATTCTTCAGCTCGGCGGTGGCGACCGGCAGACCGTTTATTGAAAAAAGCAGGTCGAGACTATTGTTGTTTTTGGTACTGTAATGAAGCTGCCGCGTTACATGCAAAAGGTTCTTATCGTAAAGCTCCAGCGTATCAGGATTCAGCTTGCTTTCGGGCTTGAAATAGGCGAGGCGGAACTTGATGGCATGATCGGTAAAGCCATTGCGCAGCACATCGAGGGTGCCACGCAGATCGAGCTCTTTGCAAAGACGCAGTATGAGCTTAGCCTCCACATCGGCGCCATGCACTTTTTCTATCTTCTCCCATTTGGCGGGCTGTGTATCTTTTATAAATTGAATAATAATGGAGGGGAAGAGCGCATACTCTTTGCTGTAAGCGGCATCGCTGCCCAATAGCCAGCCGCCGGAAACCATAAGGCTTTCGACGATGGCAGTTTCAAAGGTTTTTTCGGTAGTAATAGACATGACGGCTACCTAATTATCCACAATATTGGGAAAAATCTTTAATTTTGTACTGTTATTCCCGGTTTGCCGCTGCTTGCATGCATCCGGGTTTTTGTTTTTATACACTTCTTACATCTACCTTTCCGGTCACTACCTCACTTATCAGAGCAGTCTGGTATTCCCGCATTAGTTCTATTTCCTTTTCAATGCGATTAATTGCGTTATCAATACCGGATATCTTTTTGTCAAGATATTGTACAATTTTTTCTTGTTCATTAAGCGAAAGTTTTGGAACAATAAAGTCCTTGATTATTTCCAGATTGAGCCCGTCCCGGCTATCATCTCCTACTAACCCTCTAATCTCTAAATATTTTGAATCTAAAAAGTAAAACAAATACCTATAGTTGATTTTGTGATGATCTGGTATGATAGCAGCCAAAGATTGATTGCAGGTGGCTTGAAATTCTAAAGTGGCTACCGTTCCTTTGGTTTTGCCTTGGCCTGCTAAGGCCATTAACAGCGATTTGGACTCAATCCATTTGGCGCTTGATCCGTTAAATCCTAATTCCGTAATAAAATTATCTGAATCGCTAATTCTTCTCTTGTTTACTTCGCCAGAATTAAGCCAAGGTATTGTTCCATTTTCCCAATATTCGGGTCGATCCTTACTCGGTGTGCCGCCGGCGAATATTTTACAAGTCCAACGGAGTGGTTGATAGGTCCAATGTTCCGGTATCTCACCAAGCCATTCGATACCAGACGATTTCATTTTTACATTGGGGTCGAGGCCTTTGGTGACGGCTTGGTTGATGATGGCTGTTTTTTCTTCTTTTAACAGCTCGATGAGTTTTTGCTTTTTTGTGATGAAGGTGTCGATTTGGGTGGTTTTTTGGTCGAGGTACGCGGTGATGGATTGTTGTTCATCAAACGGTGGAACTAATACCTCATTGCTACCGAGCATGGTCCTACTGATGCGATTTAATGTTGAGCCTCTTGCTTGCAGGTCGCAATATTCGTTATAACGAGCCCAATTAAAGTAGTAATTTAAAAAAGGTTTGAAATATTGTTCTAGAGGCCGAATCAGTACGTTGTCTACCGAAGTAATAACACGTGTTCCTAAGTCAGGTAGAATACATGACCTACCAACAGGAGAAAATAATCGCGAAATAACAAGATCTCCAGGGAAAAGTTCAGTACAATTTAAATTCTCAAATGTGTCATCCGATATATAACTGTTGCCTTGCTCTTTATAATATCCGGAGCCGATGTTGCCAGTGGTTATATACCTTATCCCATCTGTAACAATATGAGATGACTCTATCCAATCTCCATCAACGAAATTTTGTTGGTTGCCATCGGTCAGGTATTTTACTTTTGTAACTTCCCAGTGTTCTGGAATATCGCCGATCCATTCAATGCCCGAGGGTTTGTATTTTCGATATGGGTTCATAAGCTTATTTGAAGTCTTTTCTATAGTTCCTACGTAGAGATGGTGTACACCGTTTAATTATTTTCTGATATAAATTTTCGAAACCTCGATAGGCATCAGGGGATTTTTTCCGTACTTGTTTTAAATGACTGATTACGCTCTCGCAATTTCCAACTTCAAGAATAAGATAGCCGAAGCCAGAGTCAACACTATTAATACTTATTAATCCATCCTCACAAAATTTTGACAAGTCCTCTAAGGGATCAAGGACATTCCTTCTAAAGTGACCGCCTGTAATGCAGTACGTGCCGCTAGGAAAATTAGAATCGACATTTAACTTGTTGTCAATACAGGCATCAATAATATCCCTTGCCGCATCGCTATTTAATGCCTCTGCAATTTTCATGTAAGTTTGAAATTCTGCGATCTTATTATTTTTTCTTAAGAGGCGATAGGTTAGTGCCGTATATATTGCCGCCACTAAGGCCGCCACGGCTGTCCAGCCTTGCCATTTTGATATCGCGTCTAAAAGGTCAATGCACAGCATAGGTCTAATTTATTATCTCCTTTATTAAGCCATCTGTTTCCTGCTCCAGCGCTAGTATATCTTTGCGTATCTCAGCCAGTGAACGTAATGGTTTGTATTGGTAAAAGTATTTGGTGAAGTTGATCTCGTAACCCACTTTTGTTTTGCTCTCCTCAATCCAGGCATCCGGTACATGTGGCAGTACTTCGCGTTTGAAGTATTCTTTAATATCTTCCTGCAAGGAAATGTTTTCATAGTCACGCAGGCTGCTATCGGCTTTGAAGTTGCCATTTTTATCCTTTACTGGTTTGCCTTTGGGATCGTACGAAGGGCGTTCGACAGTAATACGGTTATAACCAAAGAAGTTGTTTGGGTATATTTTGCAGTACTCATTCTCTTTAAAAGCTCCGTAAAGTTTCGTTATGTCTTTAATCTGAACGGGCGATATCTCGTTGCGCTTATTGCCAAGACTGCGGGCCATCTTCTTGAAAAATGGGGTGGCGTTTATGAGCTGTACTTTGCCTTTGCGTTTTTTCGCCTTGTGGTTGGTCACTATCCATACATAGGTGCTGATGCCCGTATTGTAAAAGAGCTGATCGGGCAGGGCAATGATGGCCTCCAGCATATCGTTCTCAATGATCCACTTGCGGATGTTGCTCTCGCCGCTGCCTGCACCGCCTGTAAAGAGCGGAGAGCCATTGAGCACGATACCAATGCGCGAGCCGCCATCTTTGGGCGGGTGCATCTTGGATATCATGTGCAGGAGGAACAGCAATGAACCGTCGTTAATGCGTGGCAGGCCTGCACCAAAGCGGCCTGCAAAGCCTTTTTTATCGTGCTCCTCTTTTACCTGTTTTTCTACTTTTTTCCATTCCACACCGAAGGGCGGGTTGGCGAGCATATAATTAAAGAGCTTGTCTTTAAGACCATCCTGCGACAGCGTGTTGCCAAAGATGATATTGGCGGGGTCCTGGCCTTTTATCAGCATATCGGCCTTGCAGATTGCATAAGACTCGGGGTTGATCTCCTGCCCGGAAAGATGGAGTGTGGCATCGGGGTTTTGCTCCTTGATGAACATATCGCCAGCCGAGAGCATGCCGCCGGTGCCTGCCGTGGGGTCGTAGAGGGTGCGGATGGCGCCCTTCTCATAAATATCCTGCTCATCCATAAAGAGCAGGTTGACCATAAGGGCTATTACCTCGCGAGGTGTGAAATGTTCCCCCGCGGTTTCATTGGATATTTCGGCGAACTTGCGGATGAGCTCTTCGAAGATGTAACCCATACCGAGGCTATCGACATTCGCAAAGTCCATTTCTGCAAAGGCCTTGGTGACCATATAGAGCAGGTCGGCCTTTTCAAGACGTTCCAACTGGTCGTGAAAGGAGAATTGTTCCATGATCTCCTGCACTACGGGGGAGAAACCATTGATATAGCTGGTGAAGTTGGCTGCTATATTGTCGGCGTCTTCAATAAGTTTTTTGAAGTCGTAGTTGCTATGATTGTGAAATTTATAGCCTGTAATGCGATTCAATATAAGGTCGACGGTGCCTTCGGCCTTGTCTTTATGTTTAGGGTATTCTTTTAAGACTTTGTCTTTGGTCTTTGCCAGCAAAGAATCGATGCGGCGAAGTACGGTGAAGGGTAATATAACCTTGCCGTAATCGGCCTGTTTATAGTCGCCACGAAGGAGGTCGGCCACCGACCAGATGAAATTGGCTTTTTCTCTAAAATTTATCATGAAGGCTGAAAGATAGATAATTGGTAGGGAGGAAAAAAGGGTGTTTTAACGGAAGGGGTTTCTGTGTTATGACGAGATTGCTTCGTCGCGCCGGGCACAGAGGCTGGGCTGGCTCCTCGCAAGGACGCACGTTGCCAGGCTTCTGTAGGTGTTATGACGAGGTTGCTTTCCCAACGGTCGTCGGGACAGGCTAAGGTGAGAGCGGAATGCGGGAGCGGGAGCGGTAAAGGGGAAATGGGGGTGTATTGGCGTGGTAATGGAAAAGAGGACAGATATAAACTTACCCTAATACAAAATGTTAAAATTCCCCGGCTTCACCCCATTTAATATAGCGGCCGCACAATAAATTGTTACATTTGCAAAGAGAGGATTATTCATCAATTAAATTTTTCACATGTTAGTATTTAGCATTAATCCGCAGTTACTTCTTTCTATGCCCAGCGGCGGCGAATGGCTTTGGGTGATCATTGCCATCATAGTGCTCTTTGGCGGTAAGAAAATACCGGAGCTTGCAAAGGGTATTGGTAAAGGCATCCGCGAGTTCAACGACGCCAAAGACGGCATCAAGAACGAGATAGAGACCAATATGAAGAAGGACGAAAAGGCCGGCACCGGCACCAATACTAACGCTTAGTATTCACCCCATATTTGAGACTTTTACCCCAAACTATTACCACTTTTCGCAGGAAAAGGGTATTTTAGAATTTTGCTTTGGCCAGTTGCAGGCGCCTGCCGGCAGCTGGGGTTTTTAACGCGTGAACCGGACGAAAAAGAACATGCAGATAAAAGCTATTGTAATAGCCTCGTTACTATTGTTGCCACTGGGCGCAGCCAATGCCCAGCCCGACAGGGGTAATGCAGAGGATACAATGAGTGTTACGCCCAAGGGTGTAAAGTCGGTAAGCGCACCGCTTGCTGCCAATACCATTACTACCCCCAATACAGCAATAGCCGGCGGCAGTGCCGCGGAGCCTGCTGCGGGGGGCCTGAGCGAGCGCGAGCTGGAGGACCAGGACCTGCTGCTGCATGGTGTGGCGGCCAAGAAGTACAAGCCTGTGCCGCTGGCCGGGCAGAAGTCATACTTCGGCGACAACAACGACTACATGATGGATTTTGTGCTCAAGTACTTTGAGGCGCATAATATGAACTTCGCAGCCCTGCAGGAGCGCAGCAATTCCTCGTTCCCGCTCATGGACAATGTGCTGAAGCGCAACAATATACCTAAAGAGCTTAAATACCTGGCCGTAATAGAATCGGCGCTTAATAATAATGCCCTGTCGCCGGTTGGCGCACTGGGCCCCTGGCAGTTCATGAGCGGCACCGCCCGCAACATGGGCCTCACGGTGAACGGCAAGCGCGATGACCGCAAAGACTGGATGAAGAGCACGCAGGCCGCAGCCAAATACATAAGCCTGCTCTACGGCAAGTTCAACGACTGGCTGCTGGTGGTAGCTGCATACAATTGCGGCCCCGTGCCGGTGCAGCGCGCTATAGACCGCTATGGCAGCCGCAACTTTTGGGATATAAAAGACCACCTGCCATTGGAAACACAGGGGCATGTGCTTAAGTTCATAGCCACAGCTACGGTTTTTGAGCAGTTTGGCCGCTTTATAGGCATAGGCGCCCTGCCCGCCGACTATAGGCTGGGCGAGGATACCGGTCCACAAACTGCCTACCTGGCCGCCAAGCAGGCTGCAGCCAGTAAAAAGGCAGCGCTGGCCACTGCCAAGACAAAACAGGCCGCAGCACAGCACACGCCAACCTACACGCCTGAAGAGCTGCAGAATATGGCCATTATGCGCATTACAGATCCGCTGGCTATGGAGATCGTATCGAAGGAGCTGGGCATAGACAAAGACCTGCTGGCCCGCTGGAACCCCGACTACCAGATGTTCCTGATGAAGGCCTACCCAACCGAGTACTACAAGCTAAGGATACCCAAGGATAAGATAGACGCTTTTGTGCAGAAGAAAGAGATGCTCACCAAGCGCTCGGCCCAGATGTTCAGCGCCCTGGTGATGTAATTCTTTATTGAGAAAAAATATTTTTTGTTCAATATTTTTTGCTACCTTTGCAGTCCTTAAAATCAAAAAAGAAAAGATTAGATGGCAAATCATAAAGCTACCAAAAAGGATATCCGCCAGAGTGAAAAGCGCCGCGACCGTAACCGTTATTATGGTAAAACTACCCGTAACGCTATACGCGCCCTGTTAGCCAACCCTGATAAGACTGCTGCTACAGCAGAGCTGCCTAAGGTTATCTCTATGATAGATAAGCTGGCAAAGCGCAATGTGATACACAAGAACAAAGCAAGCAACCTGAAAAGTGGTATAGTTAAGAAGCTGAACGCTACTGCATAAGGTTAGCATCTCATTTATATAAATAGATAACGCCCCGCGGAAACCGCGGGGCGTTAATCTTTTTAAGGTCCTCTCCTCCCCTATATGATACAAATGTATACATAGGATATCTATTAATGCAGATATGCACTGTTAAAAAAAACATAAAAGCTAAACCGGTGTTTGGATTTACGAAAAGATTCGTATGTTTGTTTACGAAACAATTCGTAGAAGACTGGACAATAAAAATAGAGACTGAACCCTATCTTTTTTCTGAGCCAACAACGTAAAGCGACATATATGAGCAAGCAAATAAAACCCACAGAGAGCGAACTGGAGATACTGAATATACTGTGGGGCAAGGGCAAAGGTACCGTGCGCGATGTGCACGAGGTGCTGGAGAAAAGCAAGGATGCCGGCTACACCACCACCCTGAAGCTGATGCAGATAATGCACGAAAAGGGCCTGCTGAAACGCAATACCGATGCTAAGACCCATATATACGAGGTGGCAGTGTCGCAAAAGCAAACGCAGGGGCAGATACTACAGCGTATGATAGATACCGCCTTCAACGGCTCAGCAAGCCAGCTGGTGATGCAGGCGCTGGGCAACCACAAGGCAAGCAAAGAGGAACTGGACGAGATCAAGAAATACCTGGAGCAAATGGAAGGCGACAAAAACCACGAGTAATACATCGATCATTAAAACAGCAAAACCGATACGCACATGAATAACTTTCTTCCGCAATCATCACTGCTGGTTCAGGGCCTTGGCTGGGGCCTGCTGCAGTCGTTATGGCAATGCCTGCTGATCTATGGCTGCCTGCGCATCATACTGGCCTTTACGGGTATACAGCATGCGAGGCTGCGCTATTTGCTGTCGCTGCTCTCGGTGACGGCAATGTTCGCATGGTTTATTGACACCTGTGTGGAGCAGCTATTGCGCTACCGTGCCGCAACTGTGCTGATAAGCCAGGGGGGAATGGAGGTCACTAATATAAGGACCGCTCCGGCGGTTGTTCCTGCTATTGCGCTGGAACAAGGGAGTATGCTGGCCAGGGTGCTTACAGAAGTACAGGCATATTTACCAATAGCCGTTGCCTTGTATCTTCTTGGACTAGCTATTATGATAGCACGGTTCGGGATGGGGATAATGCAGCTGAGGCGCTTACGGAAGAGGGGCGCGGCGATGCCCATGAACGACTGGCAGGACTGGGTGCAGGAGAAGAAAGAGCAATTAATGATCAGCAGGCCGGTGCAATTGTTTTATAGCCTGTATGCGCAGGTACCCGTAACCATCGGCACACTGAAGCCTATAATACTGATGCCTGTTGCCATGGCGGCCAACTTAAGCGCCGAGCAACTTGAGGCTATATTATTGCACGAGCTGGCGCATATAAAGCGCAATGATTACCTCTTAAACATCTTCCAGGCGACAGCTGAGACAGTGCTGTTCTTCAATCCATTCGTGTGGCTGGCCTCAGGTATTGTGCGCAGGGAGCGCGAGCATTGCTGCGACGACATGGTGCTGTCGTACAGCTCGGGGCCGATGCCCTATGCTAAGGCACTTGCCGCACTGGAGCAATATCGCCTGCAAAACAATTCTATGGCACTGGCAGCCACAGGCAATAAAAACCGATTATTCAACCGTATAAAACGAATCATGGAAATGAAACAGCAAAAGAATAACTACACCAGGTCTATAATAGCCACACTGGTGATCGCAGCCCTGCTCATTTGCTTTGCATGGCTCTCCCCCAGCCTCGCGCAGTCAAGTAAGTCGAAAGGAAAGACATCTTCTAACAAGTCAACAACAAGCGCTACACATAACACCAATAACACCAGCACAGCCCCTAAGCCGCCTAAAACACCAAGAGCGGAAAGCGCAGAAGAAGCACCTGAGGCACCCGAAGCTGCTGAAGCTCCGGAGGCACCCGTGCCACCAGATGCTCCCGTAGCGCCCGACGACGCTCGTTCAAACACGGAGGAAGCAATGTCGAATGTAGATTGGGACCAAATGCATAAAGAAATGGACAAGGCCAATAAGGAAATGGCAAATGTGGACTGGGCACAAGTAGGCAAAGAAATGGACCAGGCAGCAAGGGAAGTAGATGCGGCCGCCCGTGAAATGGCCAATATAGACTGGTCGTCGATGGACAAGGACCTTGCCCAAGTAAAAAAAGAACTGGATGCGGTGAATTGGGATGTAGTGCAACAGGAAATAGATAAAGGCCTGAAAGAGGCACGCGAATCCATACAGGACCCCAAAACAAGGAAACAAGTAGAGCGCAGCCTGGAACTGGCGCGTAAAGAAACAGAAAGAGCCATGGCGCAAGCCAACAGGTCGCTGAGGCAGGCAGAACTGAATATGGAACGTCAACGAGCTAATACCCACAACAGCGTGTCTGTCAGCACAGGCGGCGGCAATACGCACAGCTATGTATATAATAATGGTAATGGCTATTCAAGCAGCTACGCCTATGGCAAAGGCAGTACCAATGCGCATGCCGGTGGCTCGCAGGAAGCTATGCTGGCAAAAATGGAAAAGGAGGGCCTGATAAACCGCTCAAGATCGTATAAAGTAGAAAAGTACGGCGACCGCCTGTATATAAACGGCGTACTACAGCCCGACGCTGTATATCGCCGGTATAGCAAGTACATCAATGCCGAACATTTAATAATAAAAGGCAGTAAGCACTCAATAAGCGTAAGTAGTAATAACTAAGGAGCATACCCTCTTTAACCGAAGGGCCCCTGCTATTCTGCAGGGGTTTTCTCATTTATAGGCGCTGTGCTGCTTGTTAATCGTTTGTTAGCCAGTTACAAACGCTGGGTTAACAGGTGCTAAAAATTTCTCTGTGGTTGAAAGCCGCCGCATCTTTGTGTCATCAAAAACAAAACAAACAAAATCAAAACAAACAAACACAACAAAATCTTTAATCGCCAAAAAACAAAAAAATGAAAAAGATCGCATTATTCGCCACAATCCTGACACTGATAGCAAACGCTACTTATGCACAGCTTGCAAACACATCAGCGTCACAAACAGTTAACCTGGTCCTGACAAATGCAATTGACATGACCTTTACTGCAAATGGTAGCGCTACCGGCCCGCTGGTAAGCTTGCCCTTCAGCACTACGAACGATTATGCCAATGGCGTAGCATCTGCAGCGCAGCAGTTAAAAGTGAGGTCGAACAAGAACTTTAACGTAAGCGTGAAATCGAGCGCTACAAACTTTAGCTATACAGGTACTACTTCACCTGCACCTGTAATGCCTGTAACCGGCATCCTGGATGTTAAAGTTTCAGCGAACGGAACAGGTGGCGCAATAGCCGGTACTTTTGCCAGCTATACAGATATCACCACAACTGCTCAAAATATTATAACGGCCGGTACTTACGGAGGTAACCAAACCTTCTCGGTAATGTACCAGGCAACACCAGGCTGGTCTTACCCGGCAGGTACATATGCTGTGGACGTAGTTTATACAGCCACGCAGCAATAATACGCTCTCTCTTATCCTCTATATGTGAAGGGCCCTTTCCAGGGCCTTTTTTTTGTTTTTTAGCAAAATTTTATCGACCACAAGCCCTATATTTGCATGATATGCAATAAGTTTCCATTATTGCGACCACAACAATATTCGCTTGCGTTATGATGAAAAAGAGACTGTACCGCAGTTTGTGCCTGTTTATAGCAGTATTATTAGTGATCTCGGCCAGGGCGCAGGATGATGTGCAAGCCTTTCGCAACTTTCAATTATCATTTACACGGGTATCAACAGCCTGGAGCAAGTATAACGATAGCCTCAGGGGTATGTTTGAGCGCCAGGGCGTATCGTACCCGGCCCATGATATATACCTGCGCACCTTTAAATCGCAGAACGAAATGGAGCTTTGGGCGCGCAACAGCCCTGACGAAGAATACAAGCTTATAAAGTTATACCGCATCTGTGCGCTGTCCGGCATACTGGGGCCTAAGCGCTACGAAGGTGACCACCAGGTGCCTGAGGGGTATTATTTCATAGAGGACTTCAACCCTAAGAGCGACTTTTACCTGTCGTTGCTGCTCAACTACCCTAACTATTCTGACATGGTAATGAGTGACAGGCAAAAGCCCGGTGGTGATATTTACATACATGGCGGTTGCGTAACCATAGGTTGCATGCCTATGACCGACGACGTAATACAGGAGCTATATGTACTATGCCTGAACGCAAAACTGAATGGCGAAACATATATACCCGTACACATCTACCCCGTTCGCTTTACGAAGAACGGCCTTAACTTTTTGGGCAGGGAATATGGCAGCGATACTACCAAGCAGCGCTTTTGGGTGAACCTGAAGCAAGGTTATGACTACTTTGAGAAAAACCACAAGATACTGCCGGTAATGTACACGCCAGACGGGAAATACGCTAACTAAACCGGCACAGGAGACAAAAACATGTTACGCACCATCATAAAAAGCAATGCAATACTCATATGGGGCATTGCATTTTTTATGCTCAGCACACTCGCAGCCTGCGAGAAAGAAGTAAAGATAAAACTTAAGGATGGCAGCTCTTCGCTCGTGGTGGAAGGCGCTGTAGAAACCGATGTACCTCCCTACGTTATCCTGACCAAATCGATAGGTTTTTTTTCAAAGATAGACCTGAATACGCTGGAGAACAGTTTTGTGCACGGCGCTAATATAACCGTTTCGGACGGGGTGAAGACCATAACCCTTAAAGAGTATACAATAGACACAGGATCGGTAAATAAATTTTACTTCTACAGTATAGATACAGCGCTTGCCAGCGGGATGATGAAAGGTGAGGATGGTAAAACATACCACCTGGCGATAAGCTATGAGGGCAAGACCTACGAGGCTGATACCAAAATACCTTTTGTAAAACCGATGGACACTATATGGGCGGGCGACCCTATAAAATTTGGTAAGGTAGCAGAAGGCGCAATGAGTGTTTACGTGAATTACAAAGACCCGGACAGCTCAGGCAACTACGGTATTTACTATACCAAAATTAACAGTCAGCCATATTATATGAGCGATGACCTGTACACTGATGAATTCACCAACGGCTCGCTGCAATCTAAGTATCCGCTAACACTGGGTACAGACCCAAATGCAGGGCGCGATGCCGGAAATGACTCGACGGGCTACGTTTTCAAAGGTGATACGTTGACGCTGAAATGGTGCTCAATTGATAAAAAAGTATATGATTTCTGGAAGAGCTTTGTGTATGCTTCCAACGTAGCGGGCAACCCCTTCTCCACACCAATTAACTTAAAGACAAATATCAGCAATGGCGCACTGGGCGTATGGGCCGGCTACGGCACCGTTTACTCTACTTTGGTAGTACAATAGTGATAGTTTTCCACAGGTTATTCCAGTATACTTCTTTTCAATGTGCGGGTAGAAAATAATAGTTAGGGGATAGGATTCTTTTTTGCATTTTTACAAATAATTATGCCGGATACAGAAAAAGTACATTGTCTTATAATAGGTTCAGGACCTGCAGGCTATACTGCAGCAATATATGCATCGCGCGCTAACTTAAAGCCCGTATTATACCAAGGCCTGCAGCCGGGCGGACAACTTACCATTACCACAGAAGTAGAGAACTACCCGGGCTACCCCAACGGGATAATGGGCCCTCAGATGATGATAGATTTTGAGCAGCAGGCGCAACGTATGGGCGCTGATATACGCTGGGGACTGGCCACTAAGGTGGACCTGAGCAGCAGACCTTATAAAGTAGAAATAGACGAAGAAAAATGGATAGAAGCAGATGCACTGATCATAGCAACAGGCGCATCGGCAAAGTGGCTGGGGCTGGAATCGGAGCAAAGGCTGAACGGGCACGGTGTCTCGGCCTGCGCGGTATGCGACGGTTTCTTTTTTAAGGGGCAGGAAGTAGCTATTGTAGGCGCGGGAGATACTGCCTGTGAAGAAGCCCTTTACCTCTCGAAACTTTGCAGCACAGTTCACATGCTGGTGCGCAAGGGCGAGATGAGGGCAAGCAAGGTAATGCAGGACCGGGTGCTGAAAACACCAAATATAAAAGTGTACTGGAACTCGGAAACAATAGAAGTAATGGGCGAGCACAAAGTGGAGTCCATGAAGATACTCAACAATAAGACAAACGAGACCAGCGTTATACCGGTAAGAGCTTTCTTTGTGGCCATAGGCCACGAGCCAAATTCGCAACTGTTCAAGGGCTGGCTTGAAATGGACGAACAGGGTTACCTGATCACCAGGCCGGGCTCATCAAAAACAAATATAGAGGGAGTGTTCGCATGTGGGGATGTACAAGACAAAACATACAGGCAAGCTGTAACCGCGGCAGGCAGCGGCTGTATGGCGGCATTGGATGCCGAGCGTTATCTGGGTGCACTGGAAATACACTGATGAAAGCGTGGGTGCTATTTTTCATTTTACTTCTACCTGCGATGGCGCAGGCGCAAGGAAGTAGTAGTGATGATACCACAGATGTAATAGAGTGGAACGCAAACCGCAAACTTACCTGGGACGACTTTAAGGGCAGGGTACCTGCAGTAACTCATGAGGCTGCACTATCGCAATGCGGCTTTGGGTATGCCACTAATAATGTTACCAGACGCGAGGCACTGCAAGTAAAAGTATCAGCAAGATTTTACCGTAAAGAATCGTGGTCGCACCCGGACAAGAGGGGTATAAGACTACTGCAACATGAGCAAAGGCATTTTGACCTTTGCGAAGTATATGCACGCAAACTAAGGCAAGCGATAGCAGCAGGGCACTTTACAGGCGCGGACATGCATAAAGTGGACAAGCTCTACGAAAAATACTCGGACGAGCTGAACGACATGCAAATGAAGTATGATGGAGAGACCATTCACAGCCTAGATACCGAAAAGCAGAATGAATGGAATGAGAAGATAGTTAAGGAACTGGATGAACTTAAGGCGTTTGAGAATAAGTAGCGCCTTGTAGTCTATTGGTCAAGATGTGCACGGAACCTTCGCTCCCTGATTTTAGCTATTTCACCGAGACGGTAAATGCCAATACCAAGAAATATACTGCATATACATAAGGCCATAGGGTTCTGCTTCCTGTAATTGACAATGGTAAGGGTGAGGAACAACAGGAAAAAGAGCAGCTTCATGACGTTTTTCATAATAGTGGTTTGCAACAAATTTACCAGTTTATTCTGATATGGTGCAAAGTGCCCTGGCTAGCCGCTGATGGTATCGAGGCATCTAAAAGCAGACACAATAGATAATGTAAAAATTTAACAATGTAAATACTAAGCCGACAACCGCTACGTTAATATATTGTACTTACCCAAACAGCAATCTAGTATACCCCATAACAGCAAGCAGGACATGCCGAGCCGGCATTGCTACATGAACTTCCCTCGTCTGAGACCACCAGTGCATATTTAGCGGGCATTTTTAACCTAAATCATAAGCATATGGTACGCATCCTGTCAATTTATTTATTCACTGTATTAGCAGCGCCAATGTCCTGCAAACATGATCCTGCGCCGGTGGTGGAGATGCCGCAACAAGAAGCGGCAAACCAAACGGCAGCCAATGCGCAAACAATAACGGCGCCAGACCCGGCAGACACAGTACAAGAACAGGTGTACACAGATTCGTTCATGGTAAAAATGGATTCGCTACGGGATGTAAATGTAACGCTGCCACCAGTATATTATCATGATATATACGAAGCCAACGAAAATGCGAAACAAAAATTTGACGTAATGGCCTCAGCTACCGACGGCGATATGAAAATGGTAGTGAACACCAACATGCTGACGAGAGAAATAATAAGCACCATCAACAGCAAGGGAAGCGACAATGCCGACCTGCTACTGCTTATAGATGTAACGCTAAGCATGACGGATGATATAACAGACGTGAAACGCGGGGTATTCCAAATCGTAGAAACGCTGAAGAAATATAAAGGCGTTCGACTGGCTGTAGGCCTATACGGCGATAAGAATTTTGATTCGACCTGGTTCCAATTCAAAAACTTTGAGATGGACTACGATGCTGCCCTGCGATACATCAACAATATAGAATTGATGAATGGCGTTGACATACCCGAGTCCGTGTACGATGCTTTTTTCAAATGCATGGAGCAGGGCTTCTGGAAATCGAAAACGAAACGCAACATCATACTGATAGGTGATGCGCCACCGCAGGAAAAGCCAATGAGCGACTATAGTATGCCCGACGTGATAAAGGCAACTCAACGCAGTGAAATAAAGATGAACTTCTACCCGATCGTGATCATACCGGCAGTAGAAAAAGTAAAAATACCTAATGAAGAGTTAGCGCGATATAAGGAGGGGAGCGTAAACGTGACCCTATCACCAAACCCTGCTACTGATGAGATAGTACTTGGCTTCGACTCCTCGGACAGGTACTATATAGAAATATACGACATGGCCGGCAGGGAGCGATACAGCAAGTCCTTCTTCGGGGTACGCTGGCAATGGAATGTACAATACCTGGATAATGGCATGTACATATTGCGCATCACTAATGGCAAAAAGGAATACCAGGTGATCAAATTCATTGTCAAGCGCTAGCCGTATTGGCAGCAACCTGCGATCCCTTAATCGTAACCAATATATCGCGGATGCTACCTGCAGGACAGCTGATGACCTTTATCTTCTTCAGCTCGTCGTGCAGGGGGCGCTGCGGTTTTTTACTTTTAATTCCTTTCATCATTTACTATTTATGCACGCATAGGTAATACAAGATCGGTAACCGTCCTCTTTTCGCTTATTACATTCCTTGCCTCCGGCACATCGCTAGCCAGGGTGTATATCACTTTGATCCTTTTCAACTCTTCTGCAATTAGGTATTGCAGCAAGGTCATTTCATTGTTTGTGGTGTTTTCCATAAAACTGATTTTAAAATAAAGGCAATTGCCCGTGTTTTATTCTCCTGAAATCTTTTGTATTCATTTCAAAAACTTCCTGGTTGAGGCCGAACTTTTTGCAATAGATATGAAATTGTGTTTTGATCACCCCTGCGAATTTTCCGTCGCCTGATATCCGATTGCCCCAGCGGCTGTCGTTGACGTGGCCTTCGTGGCATTCGCAAATGAGGTTCCATACTTTTTCTGCACGATCGGGAAAGGCTTTATGCAGCCAATCGTGGAAGATGCCGCCAAGTGTACCATTCAAACGTACGACGGTATAGCCGGCCCACTTAGCGCCCGCCTCAGACGCAGCCTTGAGCACATCGTGCATGTGACTATCGTTAAGACCGGGAATGATGGGAGCATTCATAATGCCAGTGGGTACGCCATTCTTCGCAAGGGTTTCGACAACTTTAAGGCGGGAACGGTAGGAAGCAGTGCGCGGTTCCATAAGCTTACGCAGGTCCTCGTCGAGCGAGGTGATGGAACTAAAGACACGCACGAGTTTGTGCTTCGCGAGTTCCTGTATGATATCCAGGTCGCGAAGCACAAGTGCATTCTTGCTCAAGACGCCGACAGGGTTGCGGTAGTCAAGGCATATCTCGAGCAACTTACGTGTGATGCGCATTTTGCGCTCAATGGGTTGGTAACAGTCAGTGTTTCCGGATAAGGATATGGGGGCCGGTTGCCAGTTTTTATTTTCAAAAAATTTTCTGAGTAATTGCGGGGCATTTTTCTTTACGACTATACGGCTCTCAAAATCGACCCCGGCACTGTAGCCCCAGTACTCGTGCGAGTTGCGGGCATAGCAGTATATGCAGCCGTGCTCGCAGCCCTGGTAGGGATTGGCAGAGTACATCATGCCCACATCGGGACTCTTCACCTCGTTGACCAAGGTTTTGCTATCGTCGAAAATGTATTCGGTCTTGCGGTTCTCCTGCTCCCAATCGTCTATAGCTTCCGGATGCTCGAGTACGTACTCGCCCTTCAGGAATTTATTCTTCGGGTTGAACTGCGCTCCCCTGCCCTTCTCAAAGCGATCGTAGGCTTTTTGGTTTATCATGTGTTTCTCTTCTTTTAACCGCAAAGACGCAAAGCGGTAAGCTCTCTAATATTTTACCAGTCTTCGTCCTCTAATAAATATTGGTTGCGGACGGAAGTTTCGCCATCGTCGTGCACCATGAACATATCTTTCACAGAGCCGAAACCAATAGCATCCCGCATCGCATGGGGGTTGAATAGTTCTGCGCCTTTGCGCACTGTGTTCTTACCATACTTGTCTTTTATGTTGTACATCACCTTGCGCACTTTGTCTTTGAGGATGCGATTGTCGAAAAGGCTGTATTGCATCACGCTGCCGAGCATAAAATTTTGTATGCCTACGCCTATGCGCAATGTGTCGTTGTTTAATACGCACTTGCCACCTTTTTCAAATTCCCGTATGCGCTCAAGGATATAGCTGCGCAGCTCCATGGCATCCTGCACTGGCTGTGCGAATTTTACTTTTGTATCCCAGCCGGTGTTGTTGCGATAGCGGATGAAGAAGGAAGCTTCTTTGCAGAATACATCCATCTTGACCATGCGCTGCTCGAGCCGGGTGCAGAGCGATATCAATAATGAGTCGAGCGCCTGTTTTGATTCACGCTGCTCGCGCGAAACCGTGCGTGTGGCACTCATGGTACGGTTGAGCCCATTACTATATTGATCGACCTCGCAAAAGTTGAGGCGCTTGTGCCAATAGTTGCCCACTATGCCACCAAAGGCCTTGCGCAACAGTGCCTCTGAGGCGTGACGCATCTCGAGCGGCGTTTTTATGCCGATCATCTGCAGGCGGCGCTCGTTGCGGCTGGCAATGCCGGGGAGGTCTGTTAGCTTTAGCTTGGCCAGGTAATAATCGATATTATCCGGGTTTATCTGGATGAGCCCATCGGGCTTTTGCAGCTCAGTGCCCAGCTTGGCCAGAAATGTATTGGGGGCAATGCCTATGGAGCAGCGCAGGTAATCGTACTTAGCAGCTATATCCTGCTTGATCTGCTGCGCTACCCCGGCGAAATCTTTGTACACCAGGCGGTAAGAAGTAAAATTGGCCACGGCTTCGTCTATACTCTTGGCCAGCACGTCGTCGCAGTATTTGTGCAGGACCTCCATTATATCGACATGGATGCGGCGGTAATAGGGAGGGTGTGTCTGGACGGGGATTATTCCAGGGCAAAGCTCGCGGCACTCGTTGAGGCGCATACCCGTCTTAACTCCAAATTTCTTGGCTTCGATGGAGGGGGCTATGACACATGAGTAAGGACTGTCATGCGTAGTAACCCCGATGGGTTTGCCCTGTAGCTCCGGGTTTGCCTGTTGCTCACAAGTGGCAAAGAAGCTGTTCATGTCGAGATACATGAGTACAGCCCCGGTATCGGTGCTTACATTATTCTGCCTGTAGCTCTTAAAAGGCGTAGCTTCTTTTGCCTTCGGAGCGGTGCCAGTACCAATGATATGAGGAGCTGCAAATGCCATTTACAGCACTAAGGTAGCATATTTTGTCAAATAATTACACATTTTGTGGAATTATTTGGAAAATATTGTCTCAAAGCTTGACCAGCTTGAGTCTCAGGCTGTTGGTAACTACCGAAACAGAGCTTAAGGCCATTGCCGCCCCAGCGATCATTGGGTTGAGCAGGAAACCATTTACAGGGTACAACAGACCGGCAGCAATTGGAATCGTAATAACGTTGTAGATAAATGCCCAAAAGAGGTTTTGACGGATAAGCCTGACGGTCTTAGCCGATAGCTTCATGGCTTTGGGTAGTTGCTGCAGATCAGAAGACAGCAGGGTCATCTTTGCTACCTCCATAGCAATGTCTGTGCCCTTGCCCATGGCTATACTTACATCGGCCTGGGCGAGCGCCTGGCTATCGTTGATACCGTCGCCCACCATGGCCACCGTTTTTCCAAGAGCCTGCAGTTTTTTTACAAAATCGGCTTTTGCAGTAGGCTGCATTTCGGCCTCATAGTGCAGTATGCCTGCTTTGTTGGCTACGGCTTTTGCAGTTTGCGGATTGTCGCCTGTGAGCATGTAGACCTCGAGGTCCATTTGCTGTAATTGGGCCACGGCTTGTGCAGAGGTTTCTTTTATTTTATCGGCTATTGCTATGGCGGCGAGCGCATTTGTTTTATCTGCAAACCAGATAACCGTATTTGCATCGGCCAGCCATTTGTCGGCCTGTTGCTGCAATTGACCGGGGATATTTATTCCTTGCTCCAGTAATAGTTTTGTACTGCCGGCAAAATAAGAGTTGCCGCTGTAGCTTGCTTTGATGCCTTTACCCGTTATGCTTTCAAAACTATCGAGCTGCAAGGTGACACTACCCTGCCCTTCAAAATATGCCGTTACAGCGTCAGCCAGCGGGTGTTCTGAACGGGCTTCCATACTGTGCAGGATGGGCGCAAGCTGTTTGCTATCGGTAGCACTTGCCCATGCAATATCTATTACTTCAGGCTTGCCTACTGTTATGGTACCTGTTTTATCAAGCACAATGGCATTTACTTTATAGGCCAGCTCGAGGCTTTCTGCATCTTTGATCAATATGCCATTGCAGGCACCCTTGCCCACGCCAACCATAATAGCCGTGGGTGTTGCCAAGCCTAAGGCACAGGGACATGCTACTACAAGCACAGTAACCATAGCAAGCAAGCCCTGTATAAAGCCGTTGTTGCCGCCCCATATAGACCAAGCGACGAGGCTAAGGATGGCGATAGCAATGACAACAGGAACGAATACACTTGCAATTTTATCGACCAGTTTTTGAACAGGAGCTTTGCTACCCTGCGCTTCCTCCACCATTTTTATAATGCGGGCCAGCATGGTATCGGCACCGACCTTTTGTGCCCGGAACTGGAAGCTGCCTTTTTGATTGATGGTCCCGGCAATCACATTATCGCCCTTTTCTTTCAATACGGGAACAGGCTCGCCGGAGATCATGCTTTCATCTATATAGGAACTGCCTTCGATTAACTCGCCATCGACAGGTACACGCTCGCCGGGCTTTACAAGGAGTATATCGCCAACTTTTACTTGTGCCAGGGGCATTTTTAAGTTGTAGCCGCCATAGACGCAGGTGACCTCATCGGGCTGGAGGCCCATTAGTTTTTTTATGGCCGCCGAAGTGTTTCCTTTTGCTCTTTCTTCAAGCACCTTACCTATGAGGATGAATGTAATGACCACTGCCGCTGCCTCGAAATAGACATCGGCATGCAGGCCATGGCGGTGCCAGAAAGCAGGATATAAGGTATTAAACACACTGAACACGTAGGCAATACCGGTGCCCATGGCTATCAACGTATCCATGTTGGCTGTGCGGTGTTTGGCCTGCTTCCATGCGCCTATGAAAAACTGCCTGCCGAATAAAACGACGACAGGTGTTGCCAAAAGCCACATGATATAGTTGGCATAAGGCATGTGCATGAAGAACATGCCGATGAAGACAAGTGGTATGCTGAACAGGATAGACAAAAGCGTTCTGCGCTTCAGGGACTTGTAATTGACATGCTGGTGATGCTCCATCGTATGCTTTGCCCCGGGAGAATCGTCGACGATCAAATCATAGCCAATAGCGTGCACCGCTTTTTTAAAGTCTTCGATATGCGCTTCAGAAGGGTCATACTCAACTGTTGCGGAATTGTTGGCCAGGTTCACAGCTGCATTCTTTACGCCCTTCTGTGTCTTGAGCTTCGTTTCTACGCTCAGCACGCAGGAGGCACAGGTCATGCCTGTAACGGGGAATGTCTTTTTGACCATAGCTGCTGTGTCCATTGCCATGCAAAGTTCCGATTATGAAAGCACTTAGAGAAATGTAAAAGCTTATACCTTCATGGCGAAGGTTTATAATTTACAGGTCAATAGCAATGACAGCGATCATTTCAAATTGTTATTCGCAGCGGCGAGGGATATTAACTTCCCGAAGGCGGCATTGTTCTTTATGCCGTTAAATGAAGTTTCGGAGAGCAATTGTCCGACATCATTGTAGCCTTGCGCAATAGCCTGGCTAAGCGCGGCAATGGCGGCAGCGCCGTCGCCTTTTTTCGCGTTAACAAGGGCGAGCAAGTAATTTCCGTCGGGATTTTTTGGGTCGGCTATTTTAAAGACCCGGACATAATTGGCAGCATCCTGAAGCTTACCTGCCTTTATTGCATTGCTTGCATTCATGTATGCCACAAAGCCCAAATAGGCCAGTATGCGACCATTCATCTGCGACTGTGCGGGGGATTTCGATGTATTGATGTTGCGGTTCAAGTCGCTGATCTTTTTTGCCCACCAAGCCTCATCGTGTGCAGGAAAAGTAGCCGATATTTCGCCCTGTTGCTTTTGCTCGTCTTTTTGTAGTTGCTGCCGCTCAGCCTGCGCTTTTTTGTATTCATCACTATTGAGCAGATCAAAGAGCTGCTTTTTGTACTCGGAAATATCAGTTAACCCCTCAAACGCTTTTGTCATGCCATCCAGCAACTGTTGTGCTTTTACCCAGTCGCCCGATGCTTTTTGTGCCGCTATACGGCGGCTGTAATCTTCTTTTAGTGCAGTGAGCAGTGTGTCATTTTTTGCCTGCAAATGTTCCTTCACGGCCATAGCCTGCAGCCAAAGCAAAGCCGTTTCAAAATCGGCAACGGCAGCCCAGCCATGTGTGCCAGCAGAGGTGAGCAATTGGTGTGGTAAACCATTTTGTTCGAGCGTGCCATCCCATTGCTCCATTTCGGACAGGTTAAAATCATGGTCACCCACTATGCCAAAATAATCGAACTTGCCTTGAGCGCCTTGCCTGACCACAGGATACCCCGCAGCACATCCGATAACGCCAGCGACCCCGCCATCGGCCATTGCTATGGAACAGGCTACACGCGAGCCACCTGAAAAACCGGCAGCGTATATTCTTTTAGCGTCTATATTAATGCGCTGCTGAACATCAGCCATCAACGCTTTGATACCGGCATTTGTTTCATCCCATTCTATGCCATTCTTAGAGTTATTGGAGCCAACCAATACAAAGCCGTATTTCTCAGCAATAGCTTTATAATCGTTGACCGGCAAGATACCGCGCGCATGCGCATCGAAGAAAAAGATGCATGGAAAACTCCTTTGCGAAGCATAATATGTAGGCAGGTATAGGGCATAGCTTTGATCTTTGTGATCGCGGCAAATTACGCTATCTATCGTGCTGCCTTTTACCAAGGAGCTGTCGAATGCCCTGGTGACTGTCACCGGCGTTGAATCGACAGTTGAAACAGTATCGTGCTTCTCATTCCTTGAACTACAGGAAAAAAAGGCAGCCGCTATAAGGGCAGTAATATAAAATATGTGCTTTTTCGTAGTAAGATGTTTTATGTAAATATAAAATAAAGCCCGTCAAATTGCCCGCGATGATAAAGATCATTCACCTGGCGATCCACATCATTTTATCCGGAACGCCGTTATAATACTTTTACCACAATGAGTAATTGGGAATCGACATTTGCATATGATCCCATTCCGGCATTGCTGGGTGCTGGCAATGAAGCTGTCTATTTATTTACACAGAGGGACTTATTGGAAAAAAAGGAAACAGCTGCAGATTCGCTTTGGGTTTTGCCGGAAGCGCAAAGAATAGTGAGGAAACAGCAAGAGGATGGATCGTGGAAATATCCCGGTGGCAATAAAAGCTTACGCACCAGCGAAAATTATGACCAGATAGAAACCTTTAGAAACCTGGGCTACCTGGTAGAGAGTTATGGATTTAACAGCAATCACCCAACGATATCAGCAGCAGCCAATTTTCTATTTCGTTTTCAGACCTATGCGGGCGACATACGTGGTATTCTTGGCAACCAATACACACCGTACTACACCGCCGCGATGCTGGAACTGCTTATTAAGGCAGGCTATGCAAATGATGAGCGTATAGAAAAAGCCTTTGCCTGGCTTAAATCCATGCGTCAACACGACGGCGGCTGGGCTATTCCTTTGAGGACCCTGCATAAAAACCTTGATGTCATTGCATCTCGCTCAAAAACCCTTGAGCCGGACCGATCGAAACCATTCTCACATTTGGTAACAGGCGTTGTCCTGAGGGCTTACGCGGCGCATGAGCAATATCGCAGCTCGCCAGAAGCCAAGCAAGCCGGAAAACTTCTTCTATCTGCCATGTTCAAAGCGGACACGTACCCGGACCGGAAAAGTCCTGATTTCTGGCTAAAGTTCACTTACCCCTTTTGGTTCACGGATCTCATATCGGCGATGGACAGCTTATCGCAACTGGGATTTTCGAAGGGCGAGCCGCAAATTGAAAAGGCAATTGCCTGGCTGTTGTCGCGGCAAACGGAGGCTGGGCTTTGGAAACTGACAACATTGAAAAACAAAAGCCTCTACAACACTGAATTGTGGTTGTCACTAGCGATTTGCCGGATAGTAAAAAGGCTATATGCACAAAAAGGCCGATAGGAATGTCTGTTCAGCCAGGGCAAATAAGGAGCATATCAAACTGCGCAAAAACAAGCGTAAATAATAATAAAAAATAGCCCCTTAATTAGGGGCTATTGACCAGTAGCGAGATCGGGAGTTGAACCCGAGACCTCAGGGTTATGAATCCTGCGCTCTAACCGCCTGAGCTACCTCGCCAAAACGGTGGGCAAAGGTAGAAAAAAACTTCAAATTTCAAGCGTGAAAAACAGATATTTTAGGCTAATACCTTCTAAAAAGCCAACTATATATGTGGCTTTCTTTTGTAACTTGTCGCCCTTGATGCAAATCATGCCATGAAACCGATCGAGCAGGCAACAAATACCTTAAAGCGGATATATCAGCACTTTGATACGCCGCCACCTGCCATACAGCTTGTAAACCTTAGGTTTTACATGCTCTCGAACCTTGCGCAAACATTAGCCTGGACCACGCATACCTGCTGGATGTTCATCTTTTTTGCACTTAAGGTTTATCCGCTTGCGTTAATACAAATCGTAAGTATACTTATTTATATAATAGCGATAAATCTGAACCGCCGGGCATACCATATGCTCAGCATGACGATTGCCCTGACCGAACTATGGGTACACCAGATAATCGCTTCGCGGTTACTTGGCTGGGATGCAGGCTTCCAGTATTTCATCCCGGTTGCCGCTATATTTCCGTTCCTGATACCTAAGGCTAACCTTGTTTGGAAGTGGCTACTGGCCGCCTTGTCCGCATCGAGCTATTTGTACATAGAACTTTTTGTGAGGAAAACGGAGCCCTTGTATCACATCAATCCGACTGTCCTTCATTTCTTCGATATTGTCAATATTATGCTTGCCTTCGGCTTCTTCACTATGTGGGCATTCTACTTTACCATATCAGTAAACAGATCGCAGATAATAATTGAAAAACAAACGCGGGAGCTTGCGGCCGCAGAGCACGCAATAGAACAAGCTAAAATACAGCAGCGGCTGGAAATGCAGGAGCACGAGACCCAGGTGGTGACCAAAGAAAAAGAACGCTACCAGGAACTGCTGCTGAATATATTACCCTACGAAGTGGCGCAGGAACTTAAAGAACATGGTAAAAGCGAGGCAAGAATGTACCGGCACGTAACCGTTATGTTCACCGACTTTAAAGGCTTTACAAAAATATCGGAAAAGCTCTCGCCGGAAGAACTGGTGCACGAGATAGACGTTTGCTTCAAGGCGTTTGACAATATCGTGGGCAAATATGATATAGAAAAGATAAAGACAATAGGCGATAGCTATATGGCAGTAAGCGGCCTGCCCGTAGTAAACGACATACACGCTACACAGGTTGTACAGGCCTGTATAGAGATACAGGAGTTCATGTGTAAACACAACCGTGAACTGGCTGCGGCGGGTAAAGAAATATTTGAAACAAGAATAGGCGTACACACGGGGTCGGTAGTAGCAGGCATAGTGGGCGTAAAGAAATTTGCCTACGATATATGGGGTGATACAGTAAACATAGCATCGCGCATGGAGAGCAGCTGCACGGAAGGGAAGATAAATATAAGTGGCGCCACGTATGAGCTGGTGAAAGACAAATTTAACTGCAGCTACCGAGGCAAGATACAAGCAAAGAACAAAGGCGAGATCGATATGTATTTTGTAGAGGGCGCCATTTAAGCCTTCACCGTTTCCTCATTTAACTGCAACAAACATTTCCGGCAAATGCAATCGTGGTAGTGTATAGCAATGTATTGGCGGGCTGCATCCCTCAGCTCGATACCAAAACATTGGCAATTTGTTATATCGCCCGGTTTACATTCAAAAACAGTATTACAGCGCTCACAACGCTTGGCTTCGTGTTGGGGCATGGCAAATTATTTTCCTGTGAGCTTATCTCTAAACACATCGGTCATAGGAACTATCTTCCTTGTACTGTAGTCAAAGCATATCATGCCGGTCTTGGCATGGGCAACATCGATCGTCTTGCCGTCCCGGTCTGTGGTAATATGATAAAGCAGATCGAACGAATGATTAGTCAGTTCTTCGGCAAATAAACTTATGCTGAGCACATCACCATAAAAGGCTTCAGCTTTATAAGCGATCATCACATCTGCCATAATGAGGGCAATACCGCCTGCATTCAGCTCGTCGTAGCCCCAGGTGGCCAGCATTTGCATACGGCTTTCATGAATTACAGAGAGCAAAGCATCATTGCCCAGGTGCCCGCCATAATTAATATCGGTAATGCGCACAGGAATAGCGGCAATATGTAGTGGTTTTTGCTCAGGAAATTTTATTTTTACACGACTCATTTAAACTTCGTTTCGCTTATGAAAAAGAATTGCTTATGAAAATAATCTGTATCGGCCGAAATTACAGCGAACACGCGAAAGAACTACATAACGAGGTGCCGGAAGAACCCGTTATTTTCATGAAGCCCAAAAATGCCCTGTTACTACCGGACAAGCCTTTATATTACCCCGAATTTACAGATGACCTGCATTACGAATGTGAAGTAGTGGTGCGTATATGCAAGAATGGAAAGTACGTGCAGGAAAAATTCGCAAAGAAGTACTACAACGAAGTTACGGTAGGCCTTGACTTCACCGCCCGCGACCTGCAACAGAAGCAGAAGAGTAAGGGACTGCCCTGGGAGATAGCCAAGGCATTTGATTCAAGCGCTGTCGTGGGCCGTTTTGTACCGGTCACTGCTGAAATGGATATGCAGCACCTGGACTTTGAATTGAAACTTAATGATGAACGGGTGCAGCATGGCAATACCCAAAACATGCTTTTCAGCATCAATAAAATCATTGAATATGCCTCCAGGTTCTTTACAATTAACATTGGCGATCTTGTTTTTACCGGGACACCTGCAGGTGTAGGCCCTGTAAGCGTATATGATCACCTTGACGGCTACCTGCAAGGTGAGAAGCTTCTTGAACTGGATGTGCGTTAGTGCTGAGGCAGGCTATTTGATTGGTTAAACATAAGTTAATCAGCATTGTATATTACGCAAAGCGTCGTTTCTACGCTATCTTCGTATTCATTAATTTTTATATAATGAGGTTGATATCTATTTGTTCCATCATCATCGTATTGATCTTTTCGGAAAATGCCATGGCGCAACCCGCAAGCATAGGCTGTATTGACAAGGCGATACGTATGCAGGCTGAGGAACTGAAGTCGGGCTTTACCAAGCACGGAATGGAAGTGTATAAGGATGCCAACGTGACTATGGAATCGGACCAGCCTTATCCCGTGGCCGTGCAGCTAAAAAAAGGCGTTATGTACCAGATAATATTCGTAGGCAGCCAATTGGCAAAAGACATACGCATGGAGCTATTTGATGGGGACGACAAGAAACTTGGTGAAAAACTCATGAAGAAAACGGACCCCAACTATATCATCTATTCATTCATACCTGAGAAGACAGACATCTATCTTGTAGTGCTGTCGCAGCACTTAAAGAACCAGGCAATCTGCAGCAGCATTACCATACTGCAGCCGCCATCGGCCGACAAAAAGGAAGAACAGCAAGGTACCGTACCATCGGAAAACAGGTATAATAACCCACGCTACATAGATAAAAACGGGCAGCCCAAAAATACAGGCACAAAGCAGAACCAGGATAATAATGTAAACAAGACCCAAAATACTAATCCGCGTTACGTGCCCCAAAACCAGCAACAGCCTAAGACGAACGAGAACTATAATAACCCACGCTACAAGCCGCAAAGCAAATAACGGCAAAGGGGTTTATTTACTCTGATAAAAAGCAATATTTTTACGTGATTATGGACGTAAAGATAGAAGCCAGCTGGAAGGCCGAACTTAAAGAGGAGTTCAGCAAGCCATATTTCGAAGACATCGTCAACTTTCTGAAAATTGAAAAACAAGCGGGCAAGGTAGTCTATCCACCAGGCCCATATATTTTCAATGCTTTCAACACCACACCTTTCGATGAAGTTAAGGTGGTAATATTAGGGCAAGACCCTTACCACGGACCCGGGCAGGCACATGGGCTTAGCTTCTCCGTACCGCCGGGCATCCCTCCTCCACCCTCACTGGTCAATATATTTAAAGAACTGCATACCGATCTGCAACTGCCAATACCCAACCATGGTTTCCTGGAAAGCTGGGCCAAGCAAGGTGTTTTACTGCTTAATGCCGCACTAACGGTAGAAGCGCATAAACCAATGTCGCACAGCAAAATAGGATGGCATCACTTTACCGATGATGTGATAAGGATCTTATCGCGGGACAGGGAGCACCTTGTTTTTATGCTTTGGGGCAGCTTCGCAAAATCTAAGGCCGAATTGATAGATAAGACGAAACATTTAATTTTGACAGCCGCACACCCCTCGCCCCTTTCGGCACATAACGGGTTCTTCGGCTGCAGGCATTTCAGTAAAGCAAATTTCTGGTTACAGCAAAAAGGCGTTAAACCAATAGACTGGTCTTTAGTTTAATATTAAGATGAAAGCAATTAAAAACCTCCTGGGGCACATATACTTCATATACGGTATGATACTTTTTGTCATTACCATGCTTATTGTGTTCGTACCTATCTGGCTTATATCGCTATTGCCTGAGCCTGCCTGCACAAAGGCACTGCATGTTATGTTCAGGGGATGGATGGGCGTTTTTATGCCGCTTGTTTTTTGCCCTGTCATAAGAAGGGGCAAAGGAAACTTTAAAAAGGGTGAGAACTATGTGGTTGTTACCAATCATAACTCGCTGGTAGATGTGCCGGTTTCATCGCCATGGATACCAGGGGCGAACAAAACACTGGCAAAAGTAGAAATGTCGCGCATTCCCATATTCGGTGTCATTTATAAGGCGGGGTCGGTGCTGGTAAACCGAAAGAGTGAGAATAGCCGGCGCGAGAGCTTTAGCAAGATGCAGGAAATGCTCGGTATGGGACTGCACCTTTGCCTGTACCCTGAGGGTACCCGAAATAAGACAGACAAGCCCCTGCAGGCTTTCTACGACGGCGCCTTCATTACAGCAATCAAGGCGCAAAAGGACATCATGCCCGGCGTTATCTTTAATACAGGCAAGATACTGCCACACGATAAAAAGCTATGGGCAAGACCATTGCCGATTTATTTCGACTTTTTGGAACCGGTGAGTACCAAAAATTTAACATTGGACAACGTAGCCGAACTTAAGGAAAAAGTGCATAATATTATGGAGAAATACTACGTGGAACATCTTCAAAGCAAGTAGGTAAAATGCTATACAGTATAATCGGCACGGGTAATATGGCTTGGTTCCTTGCCCAGAAACTTACAGCAGCCGGTCATCACTGCACGGGAATATGGGGCCGCAATCCCGATGCGGCAGAACTACTTGCGACCGATATACGTATAAAGCCATATAAGGAACTGTACGAAATAAAGGACGGCGATATGGATATGTGTTTCCTTGCCCTATCTGACGTGTCTATAGAGACTATTGCCAAGAAACTTAGCTTTGAAAAGACCGTATTGGTACATACCGCAGGCTCCGTACCCATAAATGTGCTTACGCAGCACGCGCGCGACTGTGCCGTATTATGGCCCGTCTATTCTATCCTTAAAAGCAGCCTACCCCGCCACCGCAATGTGCCCTGCGCCTGGGAAGGCACTACAGACAAGGCCAAGCGATATATACAATCAATAGCGCATGGGCTTACGGACATATTATTTGAGGCCCGTGGCGACCAACGCAGATGGCTGCATCTTTCGGCGGTCATAGGCAATAATTTCATTAATCATTTGATGGCAGTATGCGAGCAGATATGCAGGGAGCAGCAATTGCCGTTTGACGTAATGCAACCTATAATAAAGCAGACCTTTGAAAGAATTGCCGATCACCACCCTTACGAATTACAAACAGGCCCCGCAAAACGGAGGGACACAATAACTATCGGCAACCAGACCGACCTGCTAAAACACCATCCTGACTGGCAAGCCGTATATAAGGCCATCACTGCCTCTATAGATAACATGTATAAGAATAAAGACTGAGATAAGGGCCTGAAAGCTTAACTTTGCGCCAAATTTAGGACAAGCCTGCATGTACACCATCAAGTTTAAATTTGAACAAAAAGGACTGGAACCCATTAGCCTCGCGAATATCGAGCCAGGTCAAAGCATACTGGAAGTAGCGCTGGATAATAATATAGAACTGCATCACAATTGCGGCATGGTATGCGCTTGCAGTACCTGCCACCTTTACCTGGAAAAAGGCGAAGAACACGTACCTGAAATAAGCGATAAAGAGGAAGATTTTATAGACAGGGCCCGCAACCCGAAGCTGAACTCAAGGCTGGGCTGCCAGTGTGTGCTTGAAGATGGCGATGGCGAAATAGAAGTGACTATACCGGACCAATCGCAAATACATGGAGAGTAAAATTAATTCAAAAGTCAAAAAAGCTACTAAAATGGTACACTACGAACCGCCGATACATTGGAGAGACTACGAAGATATAGCCATGAAGCTATATGAGCGTTTTGGCGATGAGTTTGGCGAGAGCAAAATATACCGTATCCGTTTCACTGAATTGCTGGAATGGGTGCTCGAAATACCCAACTTTGAAGGAAAGCGCGAAGAATGTAATGAGGGCCACCTGGAAATGATACAAAGTACGTGGGTGTATGAGTGGCGTGACAACCAAAACTAAAACAAGTCTTACCCCGGCCTTCTGCGTTAGGTCAGCTACTCAATTGCCCCTAAATTTGACGTATTCACCACCCTGTGCGAAGGATATTTTGCGCTAAGTTTGTTGCATTAAAACACTACAGATGCGGCATAAACCATTAACGATGGCAGTGCCGCTGACGACAACGTATTTATCTATGAATGCACAGCAGCAACATGATGCGGGCCAATATGCAGAAGTAAATGGCCTCAAAATGTATTACGAAGTTCATGGCAGCGGCAGGCCCCTGGTGTTACTGCATGGCGGTGGGTCTACCATCGAATCGAACTATGGCCGAATACTACCGGAGCTTGCCAGAAGTCGTAAAGTAATAGCCATAGAACTGCAGGCGCACGGACACACAGCCGACAGAGACAACCCGCTAAGTTTTGAGCAGGATGCCGACGATGTTGCTGAATTACTCAAACAGCTTCATGTAGATAAGGCGGATATCATGGGATTCAGCAATGGTGGCACTACGTCTTTACAAATAGCCATACGATACCCGCACCTCGTAAATAAACTTGTACTGGCATCTACTACTTATAAACGTGATGGTATGCAAGAAGGATTCTTTGAAGGTATGCAGCACGCTACAATAGACCAAATGCCACCACCGCTAAAGGACGCTTATTTTGCTGCAAAGAATGACTACGAGGGATTTAATGCAATGTTTTACCGTGATGTGGCCAGGATGCAAAATTTTAAAGATATCAGCGACGATAAAATACATGCAATACAAGCCCATACCCTTGTCATCAATGCCAACGCCGAGGTTGTTCGCTTTGAGCATGCGATGCAGTTAGCTCATACGCTACCCCATGCCCAGCTGGCGATATTGCCGGGCGGTCACGGCGACTATATTGGCGAGATATGCGCTCCGGATAAGGATAGCAAAATACCTGCCTTAGTTGTGGGTATGATAGATGAATTCCTTGGAAAATAGGAACGGTCTTTATTTCGATCCGTTCCTTTCCGCCTGTAGCTGTACAAGCATATTATAATAGTAACGCGCGCGCTCCATATTGTTCACGGCCTGGTAATACTGAGTAAGGAAAGACAGGGCAAACAAACTCCCCGGCTTCATAGGTGCGGCTTTTTCAAAGTACTGCACTGCGGCAAGGGTATCTTTTTGGTGCAATGCGATATCCCCCAGGTCTACATAAGCCGCAATTGGGTTAGCGATATTACGTGTGGCCGACTGCAATGTGCTGATAGCTGCCGCGGTATCGCGTTGCGATAATTGTACATCGCAAAGCGTTTGATAAGCAGCAGCGAATGAGGTGTCGGAAGCGATAGCCCTTTTTATTAGATAGATGGCTGAATCCGGCATGCTGGCTTTAAAGTACAGGACACCGAGATTAGAATTGAGCTTTGCGTCGTTTGGTCTAATGGTAAGCGCCTCACGAAAATATTTCCGCGCGAGCAATTGGCTATCGGCAGTAAAATAAGCCATTGCAAGATCGCTCATAGCAGATGGTAAATGCGGTGTGACTGCCAGGGCTTGTTTAAAATTTTCTATTGCGATATTATTGAAATAGGCTGCGCTATCGGCATAGACTTTTGCAAAGCCCATATTTTGTTGTTGCCGGAGCTGAGCTGCAGTTGTTCGGTACCTGGACGCAAGATTCAAAAACAGGTCGCCATGCAATAGATTAGCTTTTGACGAACTGGTGAGGTAAGGCATGTCATGTGTGTACAAAGTGTACTTATCGCGCCAATCATTATTTCTGGCTATGGTTCGCCCGGCATATAGCAATGCTATAATAAGTATACAAGCCAGCAATTGCTTAGCCTGCATGCTGTTCCACGTATTATTGTTAAGAGGAATGCGCAGCAAATCGTAAAGGACCGTACAAAGGGCTACGCAAAAGCCCAGCGACGCCAGATAAACGAAACGCTCGGCCATTAATCCTGGTACGGCGCGTAGCAGGTTAGAATATAAAAAAGTACTTAGCACAAACAGGGCCAGCCCGAAAGCAAGGATACTTCTTTTACGAAACTGCTTTATGATAACGACTATAATGAACGCATAAATAGCAACAGAAAGCAAGGCCCAAATATTGGCCCAGCTTACAAAAGGAACATAATTGCTACCATAATAATATACTAGCCGGTAGGGAAAGAGATGGAGCGTCAGATACCTGCCCATAATAGAAAATGCAGTTGCGCTGCGCGTCAGAAAACCAAGGCTGCCGGTATAGAGCGGATTCTCATGCTCGTAGAAGGTCCTGTGTACGGCAGGCAGATGCATGGTGATGAGGCGGTAAGCAGGTGCAGCAGCGAAAAAAATCAAGGTATAAAGAACTATCTTTTTAAGCGATGCCCTCGCCAGGAAAAAATAAGCTAAGGGTATCACAGGTAACGCCAGGAAGATGGTTAGCTTACACAATAAAGCCAGTAAGAACACAAAGGCTGCCGGCACAATATACCATGGGCGTGTTAAAGCCTTCCACGCAAGAATGAAACTGAGTATGCCAAATAAGGTTGCGAGCAGTTCGTCGCGGTTTTTTATACTGTCCACTACTTCCGTATGCAAAGGGTGCAGTACAAATAGCAGGGCAATAAAAAAAGCCAGCCAATTACGTCCTTCACCAAACCAGCTAAGCAACAAATTGAACAACAAGAAACAGGTAAACGCGTAAAGTAGCACGTTTATCAAATGACTGGCGTGAGGGCTATCCCCAACAAGTTCATATTGGGCAACGAAGCTGAGCAAAGTCAGAGGCCTGTATTGATACTTATTGTCACCCTCAATAAAAGTACGGTCGGTAAACGATGCTGCAAGGCCATGCGTACCCATTGCAGCAAGTTTTTGCGCACGCGTATGATACAGTTCGTCGTCAAGATTGAAGTCGTTGGGTATGCTGTTGGCGTACACGATAAAAGCCAACAGGAACAGGAATATCTTCTGTAAGAGCAACGTGCGTTTGGCTCGGCGACCGTTCACATCATTGACAAATCCTGTATTATCAACTATATCTGGCTTGGCAGGCATTCAATTTATTTCGTGCAAAAGATATGAAAAAAACCGCCCCGTTTCGCAGGGCAGTTCATATAGCATTCAATATGATTTACCTTATCAGGGTCACGTCGCCTTTGAGCAATACTTCTTTACCGTCGCAGAGGTACTTGACCTGGTAGAAATAAACGCCCATCTCCTGTGCTACCCCGTCGTGCGCACCATTCCAGCCACTATTCTCATCTGCTGTTTCAAATACTACCTCGCCAAAGCGATCAAATACCCTGAAGCTAACCAATTTGTGGCTGCCGGGGTTCAAGATGCGGAACAGGTCGTTCTTACTATCCCCATTAGGAGAGAATGCAGTTGGTAACAACAATTCACAGCAAGGCTTAGTATTGATCATGATACTATCCATGCTTTCACAACCATACTCGTTGGTCACCTTAAGTGTTATGTACTGGCTCTTATCTGCATGTGCGGTAACAACCGGGCTATCGAACTGGTAGTCGAAGAACTCCTTAGGTGTCCAGCTATAAGTGTATCTACTATTATTAACATCAGCTGACAATACGATATCCTGGCCACTGCATACGTCGCCTGTAATCGTGGTATTGATCTTCGCACTGGGATGTTCATGTACATTTACGGTGTCTGTGGCTTCGGCCGAACAGCCATTCTTAGCATCAACATTAAGTGTTACAACATAGTGACCCTGGTTATCCCATTGCAGATAGTATGGACCAACGTCCGAAGCTGTTGTTGGGCCCGATGCAAGATGACCGCCGCCAAAGTCCCACTTATAATTCTGTATCTCCATGTCCACCCACGAAATATTGAGGTAAGCCATATCGCCTGTGCAGACAATATTATTACGAAGACTTATACTTATTTCCGGGGTTTGCTTTACTGTAATAGTATCCAAAGCTTTGGGGCTTGAGCAGATGCTGTCGGTCGCTACAACAGATACAATCCTCGTGCCCATGCCTTCAAAACGCACTATATAAGGCCCGGCCGATTGTCCATTGAGTACAGTACTACCTGCGGGCCAGCCCCACGCATACTTTGTGGTAGCATGTGCGTCTCCGATGTAAGAGAACATTAACGTATCCCCCTGGCAAACCTCGTCGCGCGAATCTATTATTCCCGCGGTAGGCCTGTAAAGTACTGTTACCGTAATTGGTACGCGGTCGCTTTCGCAACTACCAAGTGTTTGGCTTACATACCAGGTGGTAACCGAAGGCGTATCTGTAGCAGGTACCGGGGCAAACTGGGACGCTACGCCACCTACAGGTACGTTGTACCATTTAAGTGCAAATTGGCCCGTGGCGGTCAAAGGAACTGCAACATCTCCCTTACAATAAGTTACAGGTGAAGTAACGGGTACCGGCGGCTTTTGACCAACTGTTATAATAACGGGTAGCCTGTCGCTTTCACAACCATCTTTTGTTTGTGTAACATACCATGTAAACGTACCCGGCGTATTTGTAACAGGCGTTGGCGCAGTAAAAGAACCGATACCGCCAACAGGTACAGTATACCATTGAACAGAATCGCCCTGCGCTACTAATGCAGCGACATTGCTATCGCCCTCGCAATAATGCTGCGCAGTAAAAACAATTGGTGTAGATGGTTTTTGTTTTACCAATACAGTTTGCGGGACACGTAAACCTTCACAACCTGCGCCAGTTTGCTGGCTAACATACCAAACATAAGTGCCCGGTGTAGTTGTAGAGGGTACCGGAGCATTAAGGGTACCAGTACCACCGGAAGGTGTAGTATACCAAATAAGTACATCGCCGGGATTGCCCGAAGGAGTTGCAGCAAGTGGTGTCGATACATCTGCCTGGCAGTATACCGCATCGGTTACGAGCGGCGTGCCCGGGGTTTGGTTCACCACTACATTAATGGTCGCCGGCGTTAGCAGGCTGCAATTATTATTACTGGTGACCGCGAGTGTATATGTACCGGCATTTATAGTCTGCACATTATTGATAGTATCGTTTTGCTGGTGTACAGATAATCCATTAGGGCCCGTCCAATAGTAGTCAACTGCTCCGGGTATAGTATTCACCGCCAACATCAAAGCGCTGTCGGAACAAACCGGGCTGTTTGACGACATAACCGGTGTGGCAGGTGCAGGGTAAACCGTTACGGTAGTTGTAGCAGGTGACGAGCTACAGCCTGCATATATAGCGGTAACAGTGTAAACACCACTATAAGCGGGAACGGCGTTGTTCACCACTGGATTTTGCTGGAGGTTAGGTGTTATGAAAGCCGGGCCAGTCCAGTTTACACTTGTAGGCGTAACGGGATTGCCGTTGAATATTACATTCGCTGTTAAATTGAGTGCCTGACCTTCACATACAGGCGTGTTGCTACCCGCTGTAACCACAGGAGCCACAGGGTTTGTCAAAACAAAAGGACCTACCGCTGCCGATGTACATGCATTAAGCGTAACAGTAACGTTTGAGTATGTTCCTGCCGGCAAACCGGTTATCAAGACCTGCCCAAATGCATCGGAAGTGAGCGGTAAGCTTACCGTACTAACACCGTTGTAGTAGCTTACAGTGTAAGTAGTATTGGTCAGCAAACCGGTCAGTGTAATGCTTCCCTGGTTTCCACCACAGCTGGTTGGTGACGTAAACGATGAGCCTCCAATGACGGGTGGCGAAGGATCGGTTATCACAAAGGGTCCTGCCGCCGGCGAAGTGCAAGAGTTGATCGATACGGTAACGTTAGAATACGTGCCCGCAGTTAACCCGGTGATCACCACAGTACCCGTTGCGCCCGATGTAATAGTAAGGGTGTGATTTGTTATGCCATCGAAATAATTTACAAGATAACTTGTATTTGGCAATAGACCGTTGAGTGAAATGGTGCCCTGGTTGCCACCGCAACCGGTAGGTATCGTTGTCGACGAGCTTAAGATAAGTGGTGGTGCAGGATCCGTAAGCGTTATCGGTCCTACAGTGTTTGAGGTGCAACCGTTTTGGGTCACATAGATGTTACTGTAGGTACCTGCTGTTAAGCCGGAGAGAATATATTGACCACCGGCGTTAGACAAGATAGGCAGCGTAACCGCCGCAGGCGTGGAATAGAATAAAGTATAATTGCTGTTAGGTGTCAGGCCGTTGATAATGATGGATCCCTGGTTGCCGCCGCAAGAAGTGGGGTTTGCCGTGCCCGCAATATTAATGGCCGGCGTGAGATTGATCACAACGGTTGTAGTGCCGGTAACAGAGCAGCCATTACCATCAGTAGCCGTTACAGTATAAGTTCCGGCATCGCCTATTGGGGCAGCCGGGATACTGGGATTCTGGTTAGTATTCGGTGTGCCAAATGCAGGGCCTGTCCAGCTATATGTTGAGCTGGCAGGGCTTGTAGCCGAGAATAGGTTAAGTGTATTTCCCGAACAGAGAGGTCCGTTATTCGAGGGCATCCCTACATTAAATACAGGAAGGGCATTTACTACAACCGTCACCGATCCTGTGACAGCATTAGAACAGGGCGCCAGCTGAGCACTCACCAGCGTATAAGTGGCATTGGCGATAAGTGCACCTGTACTTATGCTGGCTGTGCCCACCGCGCTTAACGTGATGGTTTGGTTGGGGCCACCAACATTATAGGTAACAATAGCATTTGGCGTACCTGCAAAATTAATGGTAGTCGACTGGCCATAACATACGGAAGTTTTTACCGCGGAAATGGATGCCACGAGCAACGGTGGTTCGGTTATGGTGAATGTTTTGGTACCCGAACAGCCCGCTGCATCATTAACTGTACATGTATAATTACCTGCGCACAAGTTAGTAGCTGTAGCGGCGTTACCGCCGCTTGGCGCCCATGAATATGTAAATGGACTTGTGCCTCCAACCGGCGTTACTGATGCCGTGCCGTTACACTGACCATGGCAGGTAACATTGGTTTGCGAACCGTTAACGGTAAAGCCGCCCGAAGAAGCGACAGTCACCGTAGCCGTATTGGTAAGGCATCCGTTTGAAACGGTAACTGTGTATGTGCCCGCACACAAGCCGGTAGCAGTTGAGCCTGTACCACCACTCGGCGCCCATGAATAAGTAAATGTATTAGGGCCCGCCGGTGCTACGGCGGTGACGGACGCGGTACCATTACAAGTATTGCAACTGGTAGCTGTTGAAGTTGGTGTTAGCGCTATTGCAGGAGGTGTGCAAGTGGCACAGCTGGTGGTCTGGTAATACAAACCCGCTAATGCCAGATTGAAACAGTCGCCATTGGCAGTGAACGTAAAGTTTGACGTAGTCTGCCCACTGGCTACGGTGGTGCTTGTCGAGATAAGATTCCACCAGTTCCACGTAAAGGCAGCGCCTGTGCCATTCAACGTGGCAGTACCGCCAATATTTTGCAGATCACCGATGCCAATAAATGCCGATGCATTTGTAGTATTACCGCAAACGGCACTATAGCCCATGTTGTAGCTGGCAGTGCCACCACCCACAACCCAGGCACCATCTGCCAGCACCATTCTCCCTTGATAGGTCGCTGCCGGGTCGCTGTATATAACCATTAGCGTAGCCCCATCCATATCATTGCTCGTGTTGGGCGGGTTGGTCAATATACCTGAAATATTGTACGTTCCATTTCCGGTGACGATAGATGTCACATCGGCCCTATAAGTATAGGATCCGGCATAACTCCAGCATTTGTCAGGACCCGAACCGGAAATACTCATGGGAAAATTTGCAGTACCACTTGGGCCTGCTACCGTTGCAGTTTGGGCCGCTCCATCTCCCGAGCCTTCGGCCCACAAATAAGCCCGCTCGATAGTAGCACAAGAAGGTATGCCGCTAATGACAAAGCCCGCAGGCTGTGGTACACCGGCAGGCGAAAACCTTTGCCCCAGGCGTTGCGATGCTGAAGTATAATTCAAACCGCACTTAATAAGATCGTAAATGATGCCTAGTGTACCATTGCCATCTGCCAGGCAAGTAAAGGGAATACTAATTAAATAAAAAGATACTACAAAAAGAGTAAATATTTTTTTCATTCGTGTGTGATGGTGATATAGGTGATAAAATTAAACAAAGAATCCAGAATGTAATATATGGCATATAGCCGTGGTTATATTACGCAGAATAGATAGAACAGATAAACAAAATATATCTACACACGATTATAAAAATCACTGTAGTACATGTCTATTATCTTATAAAAGATGTTTAAATAAATTTCTGTTAAACTGGTGTGAAATTAACATTCCTCGAAGCTGCCCGTAAGCTTGAAAAGATCGGAAGTATCTTTTTTGAAAGAAGCATTGACGTTATAGCCGGCATCGCTCTCTTTCCAGTTAATGCTGATCTCAGGTTGCACGTCAGGAGTGATCAACTGAAGGAATTTTACATTACCGGCGTTACGCAACCATAACTCCTTCCCCATCACTTGTTGCAAAAATTCCTTTACCATTTCCATCATGCATACGCCCGGTACTACTGGTTGACCGGGGAAATGGCCTTTGAAAATATCGTGTTGAGAATTGAAAATGATCTTGCAGCTAAAACTGTGATCGCCTTTATGTGCATCGCGATAAGTATAAAAATCATTCATCAACATGGGACGTTATTTTATTAAGTTCTATCGTGAAATTCGCCTTCAGGTGCCTGAATAATGCTGAATCGGGTAAGGCATGTGATTCAGTGCCATTTTTCAGTATTATCGAGGTCACCAGTCTCTTCGCTCCTGTATTATCAATCCGCATTAATCGTGCCGAATTTTCAATATAATACACATAACCCTTTTGTAATGTGAACCGGTAAAGCACATCTGAGCCGCTTTTATAGACCACCTCGGACTCCGGGTTTAATTGTTTCATCAAAAAAAGGTTCAGGTCTTTTTGTAACGTCCTTACAACAGCGGGTCTGTTTAATTGGGGTATAATACTGTTTACTTTGAATGAGTCATGATCGCTCCACTCAAAATCAAAAAAGCTAAAACCCATTTCATTTTGGAATAATACACGGGTACTTCCGTCATCGAGCTTCTTGAAATAAAGCACGCCGCTGAGATGAAATTTTTTGAACACTGCTCTGCCATCAACAATACAGCGATATAGCTGCTTATCAAATTCGGGTTTGTATTTAAAGGCGGAACTGCCAATGCTACTTTGCGGCACCAATTTTGAATAATACGGCGCTTTGCAGGCTGTAAAAAGGAGCAGTAATAAGCTACTTAACTTTAAAAAGGCTTTCATTAAGCGCTGTGTTGTGCTGTGTATTGGTAAAGTCCATGTCGGTAAAGTCACCCCCATTCTCGGTCATGGTAAGCCTGCTCACGTCGAAGTTCTTCTTGTCCATATACACGTCTATTTGTTTGAACATTTTCTTCATAGCATCAGTAGCCGGAACAAGCGACAAAAGATAAGTCTGGGGGTTCTCATAACTGGCTACTTTGAAGTCCGGGTTCTGAAATACCGTACCACGCATACAATCGATCATTATCCTGTTAACCGATTGCATGGTTTTGCTGTTGCGTGTATTAATCTTGTTGCTCTTCTGTTCGTCTTTCACCATAAGCTGGCCGCCATTCATCACCAATAAGTAAGTGTAGGGAGAAGTGTACTCGATGCGTACTTTGTCCTCTTTTTTAAAATAGAACTTGCCCTTTGATTTTATTTTATCCTGCAGCAAAGACAGGTTCTTCACCTGTGAAAAATCGCTGGCTATTGTTTGCTTACCAGCGTTTGCCTGCGAAAGGGACTGCTGAAATGCGGTAACATTTTTTACACCCTGGAAACCTTTGGGCTGGGCAAATGCAACTGCTGACAGGACAGCTAATAAAACGGTACAAAAAAATCTAGGCATAAGCTTCTAAATCAAGCATTTGGTCGACGCGGGCAAAGGTAAAACCCTTTTGCCGGGTGCGAACAATTAATTCCGTTAAAATTTCACGTGTAATGGGCATAGTATCATGCAATAATATAATATCACCACCCTTTAGCCGGTTAAGTATGCGCTCTATTAGTTGGCTGGGGTCCCTGGCGGTGGTATCGAACGACCGCACATTCCAACCGATGGAACTCATAGCTAACTTTTTGACCGCCCTTGCAAGGTTGGGATTAGTAACACCATATGGCGGACGAAACAATTTCGGGGTCTTACCTGTAATTGCACATACCGCCTCGTTGGCCTGTTGCAGCTCTTCAGCCATTTTACGGCTGCTTTGCCAGTCGAAATTGAAGCCATGAGCATAAGAGTGATTGCCTACCAGGTGACCTTCATTGTGCCACCTTTTTACCAGGTCGGGATGTGCGATGACATTTTTGCCAATAGAGAAAAAGGCTGCCTGCACTCCCTGCTCCTTGAGCACATCAAGTATCGCTGCGGTTTCCTGGCCCGGCCCGTCATCGAACGTGAGGGCCACCAGCCCTTGTTTGCCACTTTTGTTGTAAGACCGGAGGTAGAAATTCCATTCAATGAATACAGCTCCAAGCACAAGCAAATGGATATAAACTATAGCAAGAACCAATATCCACCAGCCTGACATGCCTGCAAAAAAGTACGCAAAGTCGAGCGCAAGAAGCAATATGATGAACGCGATGCTGGATATTGTGTAAGGACGCAATGGCTTGGCTATTTCTTTATAATGCCCAAAAATAGCAGCAACCAGCCAATAATGAAACAAAGGCCGCCTAAAGGGGTTATTAATCTGCCAATGGTAGGGATATTTACGTTCTTCACTTCAAGCAGTGGATATAAGTATAAAGAGCCGCTGAAAAAAACGATTCCGAGCACGAAGAATACAGTTGCAGGTTTAAGCAAAGCACCCGGATAATACGAGTATATGATGCCTAATATCAGCAAGGCAAAGCTGTGGTAAAACTGGTAAGTAACCCCCTTCTGAAAAACTTCTATTTTCTCAGGTGGCAATGTGTCTTTCAATCCATGGGCAGCGAAAGCGCCAAGCATTACGGCTACCATTGCAAAGAAAGCCCCTGAGGCGAGTGCTTGTTTGTACATTCAAAGATAATTTCATCAAAGGTAGCAAGCGAAATGTCTTCTGATTGTAAAATATAATTGGCCTGGCTGTAATAACGTTCCCTTTCCTTAAGTATTTGATCCAGGGTGGCGGCAATATCGTCTTTATCACGTAGCAATGGACGCGATCTCACATCTGTCGCAAGGCGCGAGATCAGCGTTTCCGTATTGGTTTTCAGATATATTGTTATACCTGAACGGTGCATTTGTTTCAGGTTGTTGAAAAAGCATGGCGTACCGCCGCCCGTGGCCACAATAGTGGGCTGTTTAATACGACTGATGAGGGCTATAAGGGATGCATGTTCTTTAGCCCGAAACCAGGCTTCGCCCTTCGCAAATAGCTGACCTATCGTTTGCCTTTCGCGTTGTTCTATGAAATCATCAAGGTCTATAAAAGGAAAGTGAAAAGCTTCCGCCACCCTGGTTCCCCAGTAGGTTTTCCCGGAAGCGGGCATACCGATAAGGTAAATTATATTCATTATTTATCGTTCAGGAACTTCCATACCATTAACAGGCCCATTTGCGCAGTCATTTCTTTATTGCGCAGGCGGTCGTAATGAAAATGAAATCTTTTTGTCATTAACCTTTCACTACCAGCTATTGCCATCCACACAGTTCCTACAGGTATATTATCATTTACTCCGGGGCTGAGTATTCCGGTGACAGAGAGGCTTATATCGCAATTTAATACATTTAATGCATTTTTCGCCATTTCGATCGCAGTTTCTTCACTCACAACTCCGAATTGTTCAATTGTTTCGCCGGCTACGCCTAAGATACGCTCTTTAATTTCATTTTGATAACAAACTATACCACCCATGAAATAAGCGCTGGCCCCCTGCACCTGCGTTATAAGATGGGCGATGTAGCCCCCCGTGCAGCTCTCGGCCAGCCCAAGCTTCATGCCTCTTTGTATGAGGCTTTTGCCGACAAGATATTCAAGGGGCATGTCCTCGAGCGCTACAACTATGTTGCCAAGCCTGTCTGCAATTTCGCCTTGCCTCATCAACAGTTCTTTCATCAGCAACTCTTTGGCCATTCCTTTGCCGGTGAGCCTTAGCTTCACTATACCGGGACTGGGCAGGTAGGCCAGCTTAATATGCGTCGGCAGTGTTGACTCAAGGTCCTGTATATTTTCCGCGATAACACTTTCCGCTTCACCCGCAGTTATAATGGATACATGAACAATTGCATCACTCACAAAATGTTGCTGCAGTCTCGGCAAAACTTCGTGTTCCATAATATCCGTCATTTCGAAGGGCACACCGGGCATCGCAACTACTATCTTACCTTCTTTCTCGAACCACATGCCCGGGGCCGAGCCAATTGTGTTGTGCAGCGCTATGCAATTATCCGGCACTTCAGCCTGTTTTAGGTTGCGCTCCAGAAAAAGGCGCTTTCGCTTCGTAAGGAGTTCTTTCACATGCGCCAGCACTTTCTCATCAACAACAAGTTTGCCACCAAAATACTCGCATAGCAAAGGCTTTGTAATATCATCGGCAGTAGGGCCAAGACCACCTGTAACCAACACCAGTTCTGCCACACTCAACTCATCATCCAGCGCTTTTCTTATTGCATCTGCATCATCACCAACAGCAACACGGCGTAGCACATCAATACCTACTTCGTTTAGGTGCTGAGCTATCCAGGCTGAATTGGTGTCTATCGTTTGCCCTATCAGCAATTCGTCTCCTATGGTGATTATCGATGCCTTTACGTTACCCATTTTCTTCGTTCTCTTTTTTAAAAAAGGGTAAAAGCCTCTGCATTAACTCGTCGGGCATTGTCACTTTCTTTTTCTCCTTCATATCGTAGAAAACAAGCGTGGTGATACCAACATTTAGCAAAGTACCTGCTTCATTATAGAGTTCAGAGTGGAAATGAATCTTGGAGCCCTGGGGTATTTCTTTGAGAATGGTTTTAACTGTTACAAGGTCGTCATATAGCGCGGGACGATAGTACTTGGCATTCATCTCGGCTACAGGCATCATTACACCCATTTCTTCGAGCTCCCTGTATGTAAAACCCAATTGCCTTATAGCCTCTGCCCTACCCACCTCGTAGTACAAGGCATAATAGCCGTAATATAGATATCCCATCTGGTCGGTCTCCCCGTATCTTACCCTTACTTGTGTAGTAGCTGTATACATTATCCAAATATTTTAAATCATGCAGGTTTATCTGCGTCCTTTACTGAATAGACGCTATTGGCCTGGTTAAGACAACTTACAGTGAGATCATTAATACAAACATGAGGAGGCAAAGAAGCGCAGTAATACACGATGTCTGCAATATCTTCTGCTCCAAGTGGTCTAAAGCCCTTGTAGACGTTCGATGCCCTTTCGGCATCCCCTTTGAACCGAACTAATGAAAACTCTGTTTCTGCCATACCGGGATTGACGGACGTTACTTTGATACTATAGCGCAATAAGTCAATTCTCATCGATTGGCTCAGTGCATCAACAGCATATTTAGTAGCACAATACACGTTACCATTCTTATATACTGTTTTGGCTGCAGTAGAGCCGATATTGATTATATGCCCGCTACGCCGGTCCTTCATTAACGGAGCCACTTGCCTTGTTACGTAAAGCAAGCCTTTGATGTTTGTATCTATCATTGTCTCCCAATCGTCCGTGTCTCCTTCCTCGATAGAAGACATACCCGCTGCAAGGCCTGCATTGTTAACCAGGATATCTACTCTGTCCAATTGCTCTTTTAATTGGCTAATGGCTTTTATTACTTCTTCTTTATTACGAACATCAAATTGAAGTGTAATAACTTTCGCACCATATCTATCTTCCAATTCCTTTTTAACTTCCTGCAGCCTGTCGGCGCGGCGGCCGCTGATACACACTGTGTACCCCTCTTTAGCAAAACGCTCCGCTATAGCCTTTCCAAAGCCGGATGTGGCGCCTGTTACCAGGATATTCTTGTTCATTATCTGGAAATTTGAAAGTAAAGATACAGTCTTGAACCATGTTTTTTTCAAGTAAAAAAGACGTGTATATGTACACGTCTTTTTCGAAAATATGTTTCGCTAAATACTTAACGTATTAAGGTAAGGTCACCTTTATGAAATTCCTTGACACCATGCCTGTCGGTGATGCTGAGTTCCCAGAAATAGGTCCCCAATTCCGCCGGCTTTCCAAGATAATTGCCATCCCAACCCTGGCTGAAATCTTTGCTCTCGTAAACTTTCTCACCAAAACGATCGAATATGCGGAAGTAATTATTGGCACTATAACCAACTGTAATAGGTCTCATATAGTCATTTTTCCCATCGCCATTTGGTGTAAAAGCATTGGGCACAAACCAGGATGGCTGTGCCACAACCCACACCCTGATGGTGTCGTTCGCCTCACAACCTTCGGTACTTTTTATATACACATTATAAGCATAGTGGCCCGTATCGTTGTAGACACCAACGGGGTTGGGCCCTGTAGATGTATTTAAGTTTGTAGCCGGCGTCCATAGATACTGGATGCCCCCAGTGGCCTGGAAATTTACTATCTCACCCGCTACGATAATAGTATCGTTACCTGCCGATGGTTTAAAGTTCTCGACAAATACACTCTTGGTGATGGTATCAGTACAACCCAAATAGTTCTTTGATACCAGGGTCACGTTGTAGTTGTTGCCGGCAGCGTAGGTATGTACCGGGTTTTGCTCGCTCGAGAATTGATTGTCACCAAAATTCCACTGCCAGCTGCTTATGGGTTTATATGTAGAGGCTGTAAGATCGGTGAAGCTAAGCGGTGAATTCGGACAATGCAGGCCGCTTATGTCATAGTCGGCATGAAACGAAGGATATACCCTTACCAGCGCCGTAGTACTGTCAGGGCATGTACTGCCCCTGTTCACTACAAGCTTAACAAGGTAGGTCCCGGTATCAGGATAGGTATAAGTAGGCTCAAAGTCAGTTGATGTGGCGCCTGTTACCCCGAAGTCCCAGTTATAAGAAAATCCTCCGGTACTGGTGTTGCGAAAGTGAACAGTATAGTCCTTACACTGCACCACGTATGTGTTTGTTTCAGGCTCCGCTTTGGGGATGTCAGCAACAACCGCGCGGGTACAATTGGTAACAACAAACTGAAAATCGCGCGAAACGGTATTTATGATCACCCCGTTCCTCCACTCATGGCAGCAAACAGTCACCACAAAACGGCCCTGTATATTCGGTTTGCCGGTTATAAGGCCGGTCATAGAGTTGATGGTTATTTGCGGATATCCGCCCATAGGATTAAGCGCTGAAAACGGCGAGATATAAGCAACGGGCTGAAAGGGAGGCGGCTGAGGTGTAGGTTTTGCATCGTTTGTGCTGCCACCTACATACGAAGTACAAAACTCGTAGCTCAACGAATCGCCATCAGGGTCTGTTGCCGAATGATCGTACACCAGGGGATTATTCATGCAAATGATCTGTGGCGGATAATTTCTGAATACTGCGCTGTTATTGCAAACAGCCTGTGTTGTAGGCGGGATAACGCAAGAATAAGTTGCGCCCACAGAACCAGGGTTGTTGATATTAAGTATGGTGGCATTGCGGCAGCAGCGCTGGTAAACAACAGTATACCCGGCAGTGTTAGCTGGCAAGTAGTAAGTCTTGGTAAAAGTTGCCTTATAGAGGCATGTATTGGGATAGTTGTTGATGCACTGGTTACTGAAATTTACCGGAACAGTTTGCCTGCTGCCCAGTGAGATAGAATCGTAAAAATAGACCGTGTGAAAATTTGGTCCTGTATATACACCAAGATAAGCAGGGTTATCTTCCTCTATTGCAGATTGCTGCCCGGTAAGACAGTCCTCGTAGATCTCTATGGTTATTTTGTAGTTGGAATTACCCAGGCATTGGTAGGTAACATCACCACCCACTATATGCGATGCTTTGGCAGGAAGATGAAAGAAAAGCAATATCGCTATTATAAAACAGCTAATGTTAAGCCCGGGACGCATATTTCGGATAAAATTAAAGAAAATCAGCGTATTAAAGTCACATCACCCTTATAAAATTCCTTTTTCCCAAATCTGTTGGTTACGCTAAGTTCCCAAAAGTAGGTGCCCATATCGGCTAGCTGACCTTTGTATGTGCCGTTCCAGCCTTCGCTGAAGTCTTTGCTGAAGAAAACCACCTCGCCGAAACGGTTGAAGACCTTAAAATAATTATTCGCACTGTAACCTATTGCTATTGGCTTAAGCAGATCGTTGATACCGTCGCCATTTGGTGTGAAGGCATTGGGAACGAAATAAGAAGGCTGGGCAACAACCCACACTTTTATTGAATCATTTCCTTCACATCCTGTTTCGCTTTTGATATATACATTGTATGCAAAATGACCCGTATCCGGATACCTGCCCGTAGGATTAGGAATATCGCCAAAATTTAGGTTTGTTGCCGGCGTCCATATATAGTGGATGCCACCACTTGCATTGAAGTTTATGATCTCACCAGCCACTATTATAGTGTCATTACCGGCAAAAGGATGAAACTTTTCTATGCTGATACTTTGGGTTGCTGTATCGGTGCAGCCTTTAGTATTCTTTGAGATAAGTGTAACCTTGTAATCATTACCTGAAGCATATGTATGCACCGGGTTTTGATCGGACGAACCCTGGCCATCGCCAAAAGACCATGACCACGAAATGATGGGCTTATATGTCGACTCGGTCAGGTCGGTAAAGCTGAGCGGACTACCGGGGCAATGCAGGCCGCTAAATTCATAATCGGTTTTGAAGCTGGGGTATACTTTTACCAGTCTTGTAATACTATCGGCACAAGTACTGCCGGGGTTTACCACCAGTTTTACAGTGTATGTTCCTGTGTCGGGATAGGTAAATGTTGGCTCGAAGTCTGTTGAAGTACCACTCGGCACCCCAAAGTCCCAAAGCCAGGAAAAGCCACCTTTGCTATTATTTTTGAAATGTACCGAAAGGTCTTTACACTGCACTATATAAGTGTTCGGCTCATCAGACAGAATTGGAATATCAGCAACCACCGCTTTGCTGCAATTCGTGACCACAAATTGAAAATCTCTGAAAACGGAATTGATCATTACGCCGTTTCTCCACTCATGGCAACAAACTGTGACCACAAAACGACCCTGAATATTGGGGGTACCTGTTATAAGGCCGGTGGTGGTATTGATCTTTATCTGCGGAAAACCACCCATGGGCATTGTAGCGCTAAAAGGCGACACGTAAGAGACGGGAGGGAATGGCGGCGGGGCAGGCACAGGCTTTACATTGTTAGGATCTCCTCCATTGTATGCTGTACAAAATTCATAACTCAGGGAGTCACCATCAGCGTCTGTTGCTTCATGGTCGTAAACAAGCGGTGTGTTGAGACAAATGATCTGTGGCGGGTAATTCTTAAATACTGCGCTGTTGTTACAAGCTGCGCTTTGTGAAGGAGGTATTGTCGTGAAATAAGTTGCGCCGGTGGAGCCGGGGTTTGTGATGTTCAGTACCGTAGCATTGCGGCAGCAACGCTGGTACACGATCATGTAGCCTGTAGTGCTGGCAGCGAGGTTATATCTTTTAATAAAGCTGGCCTTATACAAACACGTGTTCGGATAGTTATTGATGCATTGGTTGCTGAAATTGGCCGGTACATTTATCCTGGGATCAAGGCTGATAGAATCGAAAACTACACGGTGTCTGAACGTTGGCCCGTCATAGATACTTATCAGGCCGGGGTCGTCCTGCGCAATAGCAGTCTGGTCGCCGGTAATGCAATCTTCGTATATGTTGATGGTTATTTCGTAGTTATTATTACCCAGGCATTTGTAGCTTACCTCGCCGCCAACAATATGTGATGCCTTAGCCGATATGGTAAGCCCGAATACCAGCAATAAACAACAACACATTCTGAACCGACGGTGAACCATCTTTTATTCATTTAGCGATCATCACAATAGGCAATAAAATCATCTAGGTCTTTCCCCAGTCTTCCGCTCTGCTCCAGCATACTCATATGCCCACACATATTATAGACAGATACAAAGTTAACGAAGGTGAGGGTACTTTGTTGTATTCCTTTTGTAAAAGGTATGAGGTTATCGTCTTTGCCCAATATCCACTGTACAGGAAAAGTTGAATCTTTTAAAACGCCTGTACGGTCCGGCCGCTCCATCATCGCCCGGTAATAGGCCATCATGCTTGCGGCATCCAGTTCCAGGCCACTCACCACCTGTTTATCAACAATGTCCGGCCGGGTCTCTTTGGTTGAAGGGGAAAATAATGCCGGGACCATTTGCCTTATAAACGCTTCCTTACCACCTTTTCGTATCAGCTCTATAGCCTTTTTCCTGTTATTTTTCTTTTCCTCGTCATCTGCATACCCTGTAGAGTGCACCAAGGACAAACCCCGCACTTTTGTACCAAACAATTGCGCATAGGCAAGCGCCACGTAGCCGCCCATCGAATGCCCGGCAAATACGGCATTGTCTATCCTTTCTGCTACAAGTATCGCATCCACCGCTAAAGCCATCGATTCCATGCTAATTTCAGCTTCTCCAATGCTGCTTTGTCCGCTGCCAAGCAAGTCGGGAACTATTACTGTAAACTGGTTTGTCAATACCGGCCATATTTCCTGCCACAACACCCCACTTTCAGGAAAACCATGCAACAGCACCACTGCCGGACCGGAGCCCATTTTTCGGTAATAAATGGAGGGGAAATGTTCGCTGCTTACCACCATATTCAGGAGCCTTTTGCAAGCTTAGGGCGCCGTAAAATCGTGCCATAAACAAATAATAATGAGAGCAATATCGGCATCAGTTCAAGCAATGGCAATTCCTGTATACGTAATAAATGGAGCAACAAGCTTACAACCAGCAGAGCGATGGCGATTACAGCGTAACGCCCTTTGTTCCTGCGTGAAAATGCCGCAATGAGATTGGTAGGTAATGCCCAAAATATGTTAAAGTTGTTTTGACATGCCTGGTGATCTGTACCCAACCACATGAACAAAAGAAAGCAGCCAAGCAGGCCGGTAACCAGTAACAGGATGAAACTCATTATTTTGCCCAGCAGCCTGAGTCTTGTTATTAACAGGCCGGCAATGGTCAACAATGCAATAATACACGTAAGTATAAATGGCTGGTTTACACCTTTGCTCGCAGCTTCGTTGCCGCCTTGCAATATCAATTTCGTATCGCCTGCCACTTTTTTACCATCCAGTGTAGCAGTAGCCAAACCGTCGCGTAAAAAATCTGGCAGGAACATTACTTGCTGGTTGGTCATCACCTTATCGATCCGGCTGCCCAGAGCTACATCGATACCCAGGCGCTCCCAGTCTTTTTGCGCCAGGTATTTATCGATAATATTCCTGAACGTGAGTTTTGAATTTGCCGGCAAAGCTTGTCCCCATACAAATGAAGGGCCAAGCACTTTCGGGCCAATGTCACGTATGCGTGTGGCGCAATTGTCAAAAAGAAAGTCGTATTTGTAATCCCTGTTTGGTGGCAATACATTCCAGTCAAGGAACAACTTGATATGTTCCTTTTGAATGCTATTCAACAACAACACCTGCTCTTCTACCTTACGGTGTTCTTCCACATATTCCTCCATAAAACCCTGGAAAGGATCTATAGAAACATAGTAGAGTAACTTGCCACGCACAAACTTGCTGTAAAAATCAGGGTCACCAAAATTAAAAGTGCCATAGTTATATACTACGTCTGTGCCTTTAGCGCTATCGATTATACGCACACCCGTGTGCCCGAAAGAAGAATACAGTTCCTCACCCACCCCACAGGTAAGCAGGCTTATCCTTAAATGGCTGCTGTCAGCCTGTGCATCTGCGTTCGCCAGCACAAACAATGATGAAATGAACGTGAATAGTTTCCTGAACATAAATACAAAATAAGAAAAGGCTGCCGGTATTTACGACAGCCTTTTGTATAAAATTCATTAAATCTTTATTTTAAGCGCCATCGCCGCTGCCGGAGAAGACAGCACCGATATATTCCCGGTTAAGACGGGCAATGTTCTCAAGCGAGATGCCTTTGGGACATTCCGCCTCGCAGGCACCTATATTAGTACAACTACCGAAGCCTTCTTTGTCCATTTGCTGTATCATATTTACAGCACGTGTTTTGCGTTCCGGATCACCTTGGGGCAACAAAGCCAGGTGAGAGACCTTTGCAGATACAAACAGCATAGCCGAGGCATTAGGACAAGCCGCAACACAGGCACCGCAGCCTATACATGCTGCCGCCGCAAAAGACTCATCGGCTTTTTGCTTCTCTATAGGCAAGGCATTCGCATCGACCGCGTTACCAGTATTTACAGAGATGTAACCACCAGCTTCAATAATACGATCGAATGAACTGCGATCCACAACAAGGTCTTTTATCACAGGAAATGAATTAGCCCGCCATGGCTCCACCACTATGGTATCGCCATCTTTATACTCTCGCATATGCAGCTGGCAAGTTGTCGTCTGGTGCCAGGGGCCGTGCGCACGCCCGTTTATATACATACTGCATGCGCCACAAATACCCTCGCGACAATCGTGGTCGAAGGCTATGGGTTCCTTTTGTTCAGCAACAAGCTGCTCATTCAGCACGTCGAACATTTCGAGGAAAGACATTTCAGAAGAAATGTTTTTTACCTGGTAGGTTTCAAAACGGCCTCTTTCATTCTTGTTTTTCTGCTTCCACACTTTCAGTGTGAGATTCATATTGTAATGTTCCATAGAACCAGAACTTTTGTTTTGTAATTCCTATTTATAACTGCGTTGTGTCGGATGAACTACTTCGTAGTTCAGCGACTCCTTATGCATTTCGTATTGGCTGTCGCCTTTGTATTCCCACGCCGCCACGTACATATATTTCTCATCGTCACGTTGGGCTTCACCATCCTCTGCCTGGTACTCTTCGCGGAAGTGGCCACCGCAGCTTTCATTGCGGTTCAACGCATCAATACACATAAGTTCGCCCAGCTCCAGGAAGTCAGCCACGCGACCTGCCTTATCCAGCTCGGGGTTGAACTCCTTTATATCACCCGGCACAAATACGTTGCTCCAAAATTCCTTGCGCAGGGCCTTTATTTCTTCTATTGCTTCTTTAAGCCCTTGTTCATTCCGCGCCATACCGCATTTGTCCCACATTATCTTACCAAGGCGCTTATGGAAGCTCTCTACACTTTCTTTGCCCTTGATATTCATCAGGCGGTTTATGCGCTCGCTCACTTCTTTCTCGGCAGCTTCAAATGCCGGGTGGTCGGTAGGTATCGCTTTAGTGCGTATATCGTCTGCAAGATTGTTGCCTAATGTATACGGTATCACAAAGTAGCCATCGGCAAGGCCCTGCATAAGTGCCGAAGCACCCAGGCGGTTAGCGCCATGGTCACTAAAGTTTGCTTCGCCCAGTGCATACAAGCCCGGAACGTTTGTTTGCAGTTCGTAATCTACCCACAAGCCACCCATTGTATAGTGCACAGCGGGGTATATACGCATTGGCACTTTGTAAGGGTCTTCCCCTGTTATCTTTTCATACATTTCGAACAGGTTACCGTACTTCTCTTTTACCACCCCTTCTCCCAGTTCGCGTATTTTACCGGCATCCGCATTCGCGATGCCTTGTTTGTTTGCCTCTATTTTACCATAGCGTTCTATTGCCGATGCATAGTCGAGATACACTGCCTGCTTGCTGGCGCCTACGCCAAATCCTGCATCGCAACGTTCTTTCGCAGCGCGGCTGGCTACGTCGCGGGGTACAAGGTTACCGAATGCCGGGTACCTTCTTTCGAGATAGTAATCGCGTTCCTCTTCCGGTATCTCGTTAGCCTTGCGTGTGTCGCCCTGCTTTTTCGGTACCCAAATACGGCCATCGTTACGCAACGATTCCGACATCAGCGTAAGTTTCGATTGGTGGTCACCGCTTACGGGTATACAGGTCGGGTGTATCTGCGTAAAACAAGGATTGCCGAAATAAGCGCCTTTTTTATGTGCCTTCCATGCAGCAGTTACGTTACTGCCCATGGCGTTTGTTGACAGATAAAATACATTGCCGTAACCACCGCTGCAGAGCAATACCGCATGCGCAAAGAAGCGCTCCAGTTCACCTGTTACCAGGTTGCGGGCTATGATGCCGCGCGCTTTGCCATCTATGATCACCAGCTCCAGCATTTCGTGCCGGCTGTACTGCGTCACATTACCCAGGGCTACCTGGCGCTCCAGGGCCTGGTATGCCCCTATAAGCAATTGCTGTCCCGTTTGGCCTGCTGCATAAAATGTGCGCTGAACCTGTGTACCGCCAAATGAGCGGTTGCTCAGCAAGCCGCCATACTCACGTGCAAAGGGCACACCCTGTGCCACGCATTGATCTATGATACTGGCACTAACTTCGGCAAGGCGGTATACATTACCTTCCCTTGCGCGATAGTCACCGCCTTTGATCGTATCGTAAAACAAACGATAAGTGCTGTCGCCATCGTTCTGGTAATTCTTTGCAGCATTGATACCGCCCTGCGCAGCTATCGAGTGCGCCCTGCGTGGACTATCCTGGAAGCAAAAAGTCTTCACTTTATAACCAAGTTCACCCAGCGATGCAGCTGCCGATGCACCTGCCAGCCCGGTACCTATCACTATTACATCAAGATGCCTTTTATTGGCCGGGTTTACCAGCTTACATGTTGATTTGTAATTTTTCCATTTCGTCTCAAGCGGCCCGGCAGGAATTTTTGAATTAAGTGTCATATCGAAAAGATCGAAATTGTTATTTTAATTTTTCAGCATCAGGAAATCCATCCCATATAAAAAGAAATAGGCATCAGGGCAAATATCAGCGGTACTATAATAGAGAATGCAACACCTATGCCTTTTATGATACCCTTATACTTATGCGTACCCAAACCTAATGTCTGGAATGCACTGTAAAAGCCGTGGACAAGATGCCAGCCGAGCGCTATACATCCGAAGATATAAACGATAACTATCCAGGTAACCTGGAACTCGTTTTTCATCATATCATAGAGATTCAGTTCACCACCACCCGTTGTTTGCGACCAACGGTTAGGTCCCCAAAACTTTGACAAATGAAGAATAAGAAACAGCAAAACCAATGTGCCCAATAAAGCCATTGAACGGCTATACCAGCTGCTCGTCTTGTTACCAGCGCTAACAGCATAGCGTGTACCGCGGCGTGCCCTGTTCTTCGCCCAAAGCAGGAGGCCCTGCACAATATGGAGGATCAGGAAGGCGAACAGGCCTAACTCGATAGTACGGATAACGAAGTTGGTACCCATAAAATGGGCGGCTTCCTTAAACCGTTCGCCGCCGTCGTTATAAAATATTTGTGCATTAATGTAACAGTGTACCAATAAAAACAAGATAAGAAACAGCCCTGTAAGGCTCATTTGCAGTTTCTTACCAATAGATGTACTGAAAGCGGATTTCCAATTCATACGTACCGGCGGTATTAAAAAAAGATGACTGATTTGATAAAAATCCCCGCAAAGATAGCACGCGAAAAACTAAAACACTACATTTTGCACCATTGATGCAAAAATTAGGCAAATAGGTAAAATATATAATTATTTAAGAACTAATCATTTCGCCTTCTAACCAAGTAATTTGATCATTTTATTATCCACCACCTGGAAGAAAAGGTGTGGCTGAAAAGTGCGCCATTCGGGCACATCAAACAATTTTATATACCTGTCTATATGCGATCGTTTAAAATCATATTGGGTTTGCTCCGGCATGTTTATCGCTGCTATCCAGCCACCCTCGTCCTTTATATCTTCATACCATTCCTCGTAATATTCAGTATCGCTGCTGTGAAAATTGAGTACGTTCTCCGTTAGCAATATGAACTTATAGATGCCTTTGGGTATCATCTCATCAACAATAGATCTCTTCAACTGCATGATGTCATTTTCCACGGCGTCGTTCCACTCTCCTATCAGTTCTATTATGGCATAGTTGAAGTCGTAGTCGGCAAAAAGGATCTTCAGGTATAATGTCCTTGAGCCGAATTCATCCCATTGCGGGTGTATGTAGTAATTGTAAACTGTATTTGAAAACTCAAACTCACTATACTCCCGCCCGAAGAATGGCGAATTCTCATCTTCTTCCGCTATGTATAAGTGACGCCAGTTGTAGTATGGTTCTATCTCGTGCACTGCAGCCGTTTATGTTGTTTTCACTATTTAACCCTTCGCCAGCATATCTTGCCAGGCCATAGTACCGCCAATCACATTTTTCACATTAGTGTAGCCCATCTGCTCCAGTATCATGCAGGCTTGCATGCTGCGCTTTCCTGAGCGGCAATGAAATATCAGTTCCTCGTCCTTCAGGTCTTCAATATCTTCAAGCTGCATGCCCATTATCTTACCAAGCGGCACCAATTTTCCACCAATGTTAAATTCTGCATACTCCTCGGGCTCACGCACATCTATTATGTGCAGCGGTTCACCGGCATCTATCCTTTTTTTCAGTTCTTCAACGCTTATTTCCTGCATTGTGTTTGCTCTTATTGTTTAATTATTTTTTGAGGTACAGTAGCTGCTCCGTCTATCCAAAGCCGCATGAGGTATACACCACTGCTCAACCCCTGGATATTGAGACTTCTATTACTCTCAGGCACTCCCTGCATTATCACTTTGCCCTGCATGTCAGTAAGTTCATATCGCACGGGCTTCGACGAATTATAATTCAGCGAAATATTGTCCGTTGCTGGGTTTGGATAAACAGTCCACTGATCGTTGGCAGGTATCAAATGCTTTGTATCGATACTCGTATTAAATACAGTCTGCCCTATTAAAGGTCTTATCATGATAGCCCCGCTTATCAGCGACGACTGCCAGGTGCCTAATACATTATAATATGCATGATTGCCACTTATCCTGTTTGCGTCAAGGCCAAAGTAAAGGCTGTCGCTGCCGCTAAAGGCTGGCTGAATGGTACCCATATAAAACGTACCTGTTGGTAAAGGCACCGGTGTCTGTAACCGGTAAACCCAGAACTGGTTTACTTCGCCATAATCGGGCTGAAAAAGGTCTTCCTGGTGCAACAGTACATCCGCGGCGGCATTATTAATACCCTGCAATTGGTTATAAACAGAGATGGAAAACAATTTATTGGTACCCATTGGCACTTGCCTGCCAAAATAAATGGCTACGCCTTGCAAGGTATCAGGCTGGTTTAGGTGATATTCGATAGCAAGTTTGCCGGGAAGCGTGGGAAATAAATTCAAATAATAGCTTAGTTCCGCAGTGCCGTCGTCATAGGCAAGATAATTATCAAATACCTGTTGCTTAACGGTAGTGTCGTTGTCGTGTGGTTCTGATACATTCACAGGCGGAAAGAAAAATTTATTCTCAAATACCACCCTGTCGTAATAACCTTGCAACGGGAATGCCGGTGTATATGTAGGAAAGCTTTCACCTTGAGTAGTATACTGGCCTACCATACTATTGGTTACCGGGCTGCTGAACAGCGGCGTATTGGTTGCTACCTCCCTGGCTGCGTAGCTTAGGTCCACAGATTGTTGTACACTGTAGTTATTACGCAGACTATCATACTGCTGGCTCGCCAGTTCTCCTGTCGCGTTAGCCAGGAACTGGCGGTAAGGCATCGATGTGTAATCGTTCAGCATCGACTGCGGGTCGCTTGTGAACGCCACATCATTAACCATGGTATCCAGACTATTACGGTTGGCGTCAAGTCTTACATAGTCAAGATTCCACACATCATCGCTGGTGCTTATCGCAGCTTTGTTCACAAAACGGAACTGGAAATCGCTATGAAAATAATTGGCGCTATCTATCACCACTGTCACTTGCTTAAATGGTTGTACCGTGCTGCCCGGCACAGACCATGCCTTTTCCCATACACCATTATCCCTCTTGAAATATAGCATTAATGAATCCGGCGCCTTGGGATAAAAACCGTTGCCGCCCGGCTGGTAAAAAAAGCTGATGTAAAGGCTATCCGAAGGCTGGTAAATACCTAAGTCTATTGGCGCAGAAGTGAGGCTATCTGCATTTATAAGAACGTTGTTATTGAGCGTATCGTAAGGCATGCCAAATTCGTTCAGGGCATCAAACGTTGCTACCCCGCGGCTAATGGGGCTGATGCACATGGTATTGTTTACATAAACCTGGTGATCGCTCCAACGGCTGCCATCAGGGTATGGGCTGCTCCCTGTAAAGTCTTCAAAAAACGGCAGCGACAATGCAGTGGCCTTGCGCACGGCATTACTGCTTTTATAGCCATTCTTCAATACCGGGTTGTAATTTACAGGAGCTGTTCTTTCCTGCGCGCTTGCAGTTTTTATTGCAAAACAGGAGAGGAGTAGCAAACTGTATCTTATTCGTTTCATCGGGTCTGTTATAGCATTAGGGGGTTTTACCATTAGTTTTTGCCGCAGCTGCGCCATGGTTTGCATCAAGCTCCTCCTGCGTCGGGTCTTGCTTGATCGTTATATCAATTATGTCGCCCTCCTTTATGTGATTGGCGCTACCGGCCTCATTAAATGCCTTGGGCGATTGGTTTGATATCAACGCAGTTGCGGTGTCACTTATTTCGCCCGATATCATAGTTGTATAGGTTAGTCCCGAACCGGCCAGCAATGCTACAGCCTCAGGATAAGGCATGCCAACTACATCCGGCACATTCATTTGCACGTTGCTCAGGCCATCGCCTATTACAAGGCTTATTTTGCTACCTTGGGGTATCATTTGCCCCGGCCGTATTTCCTGGCCGTTTATGAGCTGTTTTAATACCGCCCCCTGGGCTATATCAGGTTGATAACTGGTATCTCCCAACATTAGCTTGTTGTTTTTTAGTTGTATCTCGGCTATCCTGAACGATAAATTGATCAGGTTGGGCATCGGCGTAAGTGGCGGCTGCTTTTTATTGACGGTTATGAATACGGTCCTGCCACCTTTTACCACTGCCCCTACTTCCGGTATTTGCGACATCACCACCAGCGGTTGCACCTTTGGGTCGTAGGTCGAATCTACGTATACATCAAAGCTCATGTCTTTCAGCGTCTTCATCGCCGTTTTCATGTCTTTATTGGTCACATTCGGTATCTTCACTTCCTTACCATGAGCCGTTATCCAGCCAAGACTTATAAAAAAAAGAATATATAGTATGATGCCGATAACGAGTACCACCACCAAATTGAACCAGAACGATTGTCTTATTTCCTCTTTTATAATCATTTCCTATGCAATAACGCAGATACAATATACTAAATTATCTGCTCGGCCAAAGGTAATGGAAAAACGCAGTACCCTATAGTGTGATGGGTAAAATCCCTGTGAGTGTTTTGTGAAGATTTTAAGTCAAATAACATTTAATCGCAATTCAATTTATCGGCTCTTAGAATTTTGTCTTTTGAATTTTGAATTTTGAATTTTCTTTGCAGCCATGAAGTTCCTGATCGTTGGCTTAGGCAACATAGGCCCTGAATATGACGCGACCCGTCACAACATCGGTTTTGAGGTGGCCGACACATTCGTCATAAAGCATGGAGGCAACTACCGGCTCGACAGGCACGCCCATGTTGCCGAGTGCAAATGGAAAGGCAGGAATTTCATCGTCATCAAGCCCACCACCTATATGAACCTGAGTGGCAAAGCATTGAAATACTGGATGGATAAAGAGAAGATAGCGCTGGAGAACATATTGGTGATCGTGGATGAGATAGCCCTGCCCCTTGGCACCTTGCGCCTCCGTGGCTCAGGCAGCCCCGGCGGCCACAATGGCCTTAAGAACATTGAGCTTATCCTACAGACTAATGAGTATCCCCGCCTGCGCTTCGGCATCGGCAGCAATTTCCCCAAGGGAAGGCAGGTTGACTTTGTATTGGGCAAGTGGACTGCCGATGAAATACCCTATGTGAAGGACAATTTGTTAAAGAGCGTTGAAATAATAGAAAGCTGGGCTACACAAGGGATTGGGAAGACGATGACGCTTTATAATAAATCATAGGTAATCATTGTATCATAATAACAAAAGTATCGGGCATTACAATTGTCCCATCGTTCGTTTTCACTTTTATAACCTCAAAGAAGAATTTATCGCCGTAGTGGCTGCGCTGCACCCATGATATTTGTTCAGCCGTCATTTCAGCGCCCTTGCTTTTTGTAGGCCCTACATACTCTCCATGTACCTGCACCATCGACATGTCAAACGACAGGATTGTTCCGCTTCCCGACACCAGCGATAAAGCATGGTTTGCCAGCATATCACTCTTACTGATAGTTAAGACCCCCGGATTGGTCGCCGACTTTCGCGCACCCACAATTGTAACCGAATACTGTGCAAAGCATGTACTTGCACAAAAGAAGCAGGTCAGAAGAAAGATTGATCGCATATGCTATACAATGATTTAAAGTGTCGTGGATACGTCGGCACCTTTTACAAACTTGTTGCTGGCCTCTTCTTTAAACACTATCTTATCAAATACAACTTTGTCGCCGGGCTTCATTTGCTCAAAGCATTTTATCGCAATGTAATAGAATAATCTCCAACTTTCTCAGCACGTTTCGTACCTGTGTTCAGCACCTTTATATTTTTCATCACCACTTTGTCGCCCGGGTTCACCTGTTGGTAAAACTGCATCATTTTCTCGGGCTCGTCTTTATTGTAGTCGTAGGTACAGGGGCCTACTACGCCTTTTCTGTTGTACGGGTACAGGTACATATCATAGCTCAGCACCAGGTACCCCGGTTCATTTACTACAAGCTTTTGCGCATCTTCATTGTAGCGCACATGCACAGTTTTCTCCTGGGCAGGGCTAACCTGCAATATCAATAGAAAAGCAAAAAGAAATAAAAGCAGCCTCTTCATCTTACACGATCAATAATGCTAAATTAAAGCATTCTCTTATCAATTCAGCAAACAAGCTGCCGACTCTTTAATTCTGTCGGTCTGCTTACCATTTATTTTAGGCACCATGATATCTTGCGAACCAAGGGTAACTTTTACATCAGTTATGGGAGACGAACTCAGGTCGGTGATAAAGGCCTTATCCACCTCAAATTTAGGGATGTAATTCGTCCATATCGTACCATCTACAGAGTTTACAGCGTATGCGGGCGGAAAATCCTTGTCAGCAGTTAGTTCCAGTATCTTATTGTTTTCTAGCTTTATCATTATTTTCCTTCCCTGTGGATACATATCTTCCATTTTACCTGCACGCAGCATGCGCATGCTGATGAAATATTTCCCACCATTTTGTTCCAGCGAAAAATTCCAGTTCCAGCTTGGCGGACCTATCTTATGGGCAATGGTCCTCAATCTGCCGCCGGTAAACGGGTCTTTCTTGTCCTCGTCAAATTTGCAATTCTGTGCGAACGACACTGCAGGGATAATAGCCAATAACAGGGCTAAGGTTATTTGTTTAATAGATCGCATTTTATAGTAGGTTTTGTACGCAATATAGGAAACCACGATTAATTTATCAGTTACTCCCTACTCTTCGTGAAAAGGATAACGATAATTAGTAACGGGTACCATCGTTTCCTTAATGGTCCTCGCATTCAACCAGCGGTATAAGTTCAATATCGAGCCTGCTTTATCATTAGTGCCCGAAGCTCTTGCACCGCCAAATGGCTGCTGCCCTACTACCGCCCCGGTTGGTTTATCATTAATGTAGAAGTTACCCGCGCTGTTAACTAGTTTCTTAGTCATCAACTCTATGGCGTACCTGTCTTGCGAGAAAATAGCGCCTGTCAATGCATAGGGCGACGTGCGGTCAACAACATCAAGCGTCTCCTCCCATTTGTCAGCTTCATAAACATATATAGTAAGTACCGGGCCAAATATTTCCTCGCACATAGTAACATAGTCGGGAGTGCTGGCTTCTATTACCGTCGGGTCTACAAAGTAACCTACCTTCTTATCATAACCACCGCCGCATATTATTTTAGCAGCGCCATTGCTGTTCTTTACACCTTCAATATAATTGGCAATATTATCGAACGATTTTTCGTCTATGACCGCATTGATGAAATTAGTAAAGTCATCTACTATGCCCATCTTCATCGTTTCCAGCTCCACGCAGAGTTTTTCCTTTATCTCCGCCGCCAGGTTCGATGGCAGGTAAGCCCTGCTGGCTGCAGAGCACTTTTGTCCCTGGTATTCAAATGCGCCACGGGCCAGGTTGGCAACAACAGAATCTACATTAGAATTTGGGTGCACGAATACAAAATCCTTACCCCCTGTTTCTCCCACTATCCTCGGGTAAGACCTGTAGCGTGCTATGTTATCACCTATGCTCTTCCACATGCTCTGGAATACACCGGTAGAGCCTGTAAAATGCACACCTGCGAAATCGCGGTGCTTATAGCATATCTCACCCAATGTAGGCCCAGAAGGGTATATCAGGTTGATCACGCCGGCTGGCAAGCCCGCCTCAAGCAATATTTCCATAAATACACTCGCGCTATACACCTGGGTGTTCGCAGGCTTCCATACCACTACGTTACCGCACATTGCCGGTGCCGTTGGCAGGTTGCCCCCGATAGCAGAAAAGTTAAATGGCGTAACAGCCAGTACAAAGCCTTCAAGCGGCCTGTATTCAAGCTTATTGTGTATGCCCTGCGGCGATAATGGTTGCTGCTTATATATCTCGCTAACGAAATGCACATTAAAACGCAGGAAATCTATTAGTTCGCAGGCGCTGTCTATTTCTGCCTGGTAAGCGTTCTTGCTCTGGCCCAGCATTGTGGCCGCATTCATTTTGAAGCGGTATTTTGTGGCAAGCAGCTCTGCAGCTTTAAGGAATATGGATGCACGGTGCTCCCAGCTGGTCTCTGCCCAGCGCTGGCGGGCTGCCAGTGCTGCATCGATGGCCATATTTATATGCTCAGCGGCGCCGGCATGAAAATGGCCCAGCAAATGGCCGGTTTCATGTGGAGGGCGTATTTCTTTTTTGTCATTACTGCGCACTTCTTTACCACCTATATACATTGGTATGTCGCGCATCTCGTTCTTGAGGTCTGCAATAGCTTTTTGCAAGGCTTTGCGTTCGGCGCTACCCGGCGCATAATTCAATACGGGTTCATTCTTTGGTTCTGCGTAGTGAAAATATCCGTTATGCATATAATATATCTATTTTTGTTTTTGGTGCTGCAAAGGTAGCTAATTACGCCATTTTTACATTTGCTGTATGCAATGGCGGCATAGCGGCTACTTATATCATTAGCCTCCACCTTTGTCATAGATGGCAGCGGTGGCGCTATCTATTTACTATTATCTACCTTTACAAAAAATAAATTTCATTTAACATTTTGTCCTCGATTTTTGCAGTCACCATATGAATTTACAGGCTATGAAAAAACTCCTTTTATTGCTTGCATTTTTACCGCATATCGCCGGGGCCCAGGGACTTGAGATCGGGCTAAGCGGAGGTTTGTCAGCAAATACCGCCCCGCTAAACAAAACGCTGCCTGTCAATACGACGGAAACAGGGTGGAAACCAGCCTACGCTGGCTCATTGGACCTATTGCTTAATCTTGGAAAATGGCAAGTTGGCATCACCGCAGAGGCTTACGAACTGAACACGACCTACGAGGTCACAACACCCGACCCTGCAGGCGACCTTCACACAAAGACGAGTGTACAGTATGCCTCGCCACAGGTACCTATATTACTAGAGATAAACAGGATATTCTACATGCGGAAAAGCCACTTCTATTTTGGTCTTGCAGGCTGGTCCGGCATCAACATGCTTAAGAATACAGCAGGTGATATTAAGTACAATCAGTTGCAGCCCGTATTCGGCGCACAGGTAGGCTACACCTACGGATTGTCCGACCTGCTGGGCCTGAATGTTAACCTGGCTGCACGTTACAACGGCATACCTGGCAATACCATTATCGCTTTCCCACTCACGGTTGGCTTGCGGATACGTCCTTAGTTTATCAAAAAAAAATTGTACTACTTGTCCTACCTTTAAAAGGTATTAAAGCGGTGTATGAAAAACCTGTTGTTATATGTAATGGTATTATTTTATGTAGTAGCAGGTTTTAATCACTTCATCAATACCAGGATGTACCTTAAGATAATGCCCTCTTATGTACCCTACCACCAGGCTATGGTTTATATCAGTGGCATCATGGAGATCCTTTTTGCACTGCTACTATTGCCAAGTGCTACCCGGCACGCGTCGGCATGGCTTATTGTCGTAATGCTCATTGCAATTTTCCCGGCCAATATACAGATGGCAATAGATTTTTGGCGCAGACACAATCCATATTTATGGCTCGCTATCCTTCGTTTGCCGCTTCAACTGCCCTTAATATATTGGGCTTGGCTATACACCCGGTAGTTACTGTTTAGCCCTTCTATTTACGGCGTTCAATAATTGCTCCTTCTGCGCCATAGCCGCATCGTATCCTTTTTGATAAATCGTATCGGCATGCTTCATCTCAAACATCCCGAACCCTTCCAGGCCTGGCTCAATAAATACGTCGCACATTGCCGACTGTGCATAAACTTTGCCGGCAATTGCCAGGTGAAAACAATGCTCCACTATCTGTATCCTGCTTACGTCCACATAGCCATTCTCATATAGCTTATTCACATGGCAACCGATGATAGCATCATATTTACCCGACAGGCATTCTACCGGGAAATTGTTCATCACGCCCCCATCCACATAGTATTTCCCTTCTATCAGCGCCGGCGCTATTATCGCCGGTACCGAAGCCGACGCCAGGATTTTATCGATCAGGCTCCCCGATGAAAATGTTTCGCACTTACCTTCCGACAAGTTAGTGGCGGTGACATATAATGGAATATTAAGGTCGTCGAACCTATTTTTCGGTATTAACTTCGCAAATACTGCCTCAATGTTCTTCAACGAAAACAGCCCCGTTCTTGAAAACGCGAGACTGGGTAATCTGTAATAGTTTTGTCCTTTTACCACCTCAAGTATCTTCTTCGGCTCGTACCCGGCAGCATACAAAGCCCCAATTATTGCACCCGCGCTTACACCTGATATTGCCGCCACCTTTATGCCCAACTCATCGAGCGCTTGCAGCAGGCCAAGATGTGCAAAACCTCTGGCACCACCACCCGACAAAACCAACCCTGTCTTTTTCATTTATTCTGTTCAATTTGGTACTATGTTACGCAAAATCGTAGAATCTCATAACTAATTATAGATATTTGCGGACATTTTTACTTTATGCAGCTCACAGCGCTTTTCAACGACAAATCACTTAAGCCTAAAGAAAGAACAGAAAAACTTGCGGCAATGGTACTTGGGAACACTATCACTGGCAGCGATTTGATTTCGTTTGCCGCGACAGCCAAAGCCCCCGTAAAGGCCACTTGTATTGAAGCTCTTGAATTTGCTACACGATCAAATCCGGGCGTCGTCTCTGCCCCTGTTATCGATTATGTGATAGAATGCCTGGGCGATAAGGCGCCCCGTATTCGCTGGGAATCTGCAAAAGTTATTGCTAATACCATTCATCTCTTTCCGGCAAAGATTGACAGAGCGGTAAAGAGCTTACTTGATAATACTGAACACGAAGGCACTGTAGTAAGGTGGAGCGCAGCTACCGCCCTTACCGCCATTTTAAAACTCAAAACACCTATCAGCAAAACCCTTGAATCTGCTATCGTGATCACAATGGAAAAAGAGGAGAAAAACAGCATCAAGAAGATATACCTCGCCGCTTTAAAAAAGCTCAAATAAGTAATCAGCATCAGCCCTTTTACTGATTTCCGTCACCGCGCAGCCTGCCTTTTGCGGGTAATTTACACTGCGGTTAAAATCGTGTTCACGGTATGAAGCAATTCCTAAGGATATTTACAGAGATACTGCTCTTATTCAATGCACTAACAGCGCTGTATGGAGGCGCGCTCCTCATAGCCGACCCTACAGGCGGACTACTGGAAATGCCGCTATCTATGCTTTCCGGCTCCTTATTCAAAAACTTCCTTACTCCGGGTATCTTTTTGTTTGCCACCATAGGACTCTTTTCACTTCTCCTGTACCTGGCAATGTTTATAAAAAAGGAGACATACCCCACGCTCATAATGGCACAAGGGGCCATTATTGAGGCCTGGCTGGCCGTACAGGTCCTTAGTATTCCATACAGGCATTTCCTGCAATTAGTATATTGCAGTATCGGTTTTTTGCTTATTGCTATCGGGCTTATACAAATGCGACTGCATGATCGCAATAAGCGATCCCACAAACTCGCACTGCCTTAACAGTATATAACACGAAAAAAAATTGCTTTACATACTAGTTTTTTTTGCTGCCCTGGTAGTTGATCTCCTGCCCTTCTTCGGCCCACCCGCCTGGACCGTAATGGCTTTTTTCCAGATAAGATATGGGCTATATGTTTGGGCTGTGCTGGCTGCCGGTGTAATTGGTTCTACACTGGGCAGGTATTTATTCAGCAGGTATATCCCATTTCTTTCGCAAAAACTGGTAAAGCCGCAAAAAAATGAAGATATCCAGTTCATCGGCCAAAAACTTGCTGGCAATGGCTGGAAGATCCAGCTGTTTGTATTGCTTTATACACTTGTGCCCCTGCCCACCACTTCGCTTTTTACTGCAGCAGGTATGGCTCGCATAAAGCCGGCACATATCATCCCTGCCTTCTTCATTGGCAAGTTCACAAGCGATGCGGTTATGCTGCATGCCGGTAAATACGCTTTCGAAAATACAGAGCAGGTGCTGCAAGGTATGCTGTCCTGGCAAGCTCTCGCCGGCACTTTCCTAGGTATAGTATTGCTCATGGCCTTTCTTTTTACCGATTGGCGCCTGTTGCTGCAGCATAAAAAATTTCGGCTCAATTTCAGGATCTGGAAATGATCCCTGCGCAATATCACCATCCTTGCTGACCCTAAAATATTGATCACTTTTTTCACTGACTATCGTCATTTCATATCGTCTGCTCCAGGCCTATCATTGCACTTGAAATGGTGCGCTTTACTAAAAGGCTTTTAACGATCATTCTTTTTAATCTGCCGCAGTACGCACACGCGCAGCAAATGATCCTTTATGCCATGCCATCTCCCTTCCCGCTCAATTGGCGTTCTCCCCACACCCTGTTCATGAGCTATATGGAGAACCTGCTCGTGCACACCGGTTACCCGCATCACCGCCATCCCCTGGGTCATTTGCTGATAGAATTGCGCGACACAGCACATTATGCCCTCATAGGCGCAGTGGCAGAATCAAGAGCGGAGATGTTCAATAGCGTTACGCGCGAGCACTATGGTTTAGGCGCGCTCTTCACCACCTTTAGGGGAAAAGTTGAAACAGAGGCCGACAACTATCACCAACTTGCCGACCGCTATCCAAAAGGCGACATTGCCTATATTAAATTTCTTCTAAATGAAGAAACATTCGCCCGGCTCTGGAAATACCTGCAGGAATATAGGGATCGTGGCTATGATAAAAAGTACAACGGGCACAACCAACCTCGCAAAGGCGAAGGTGCAGGCTGCTCTGCATTCGCAATAAGTTTCATAGAGCTCGCAGGCCTGCTCGACACATCCACGCTCGATAAGTGGCAGGTAAAGGTTGACGTACAAGATAAGCTCATTGGCGGCCCCGAGGGTGGCAACAAACGGATAAGCACATTGAAAATGGCCTTCACCCAGCGGTGGGCCGATACCACCAGGCAGGCATACAAACCACTTGCATATTACGAACCACGCTATGTTTATGAATGGATAACTACGGCATGGGACGCGCCTGCCGCTACCCTAAAATATGGTATACAACACCGTGGCAACGCGAAAGGCCTGGTAATCGATCGCCGCAACCACCCCAGCCCCGACGGCAGCATATGGCTTATTCCATAATAGCAATTTTCAAGAACTGTCTTAAATCTCTATTTTTGATTTTTGAATTATGAAAGACAAACGAATCGATGCATATATTGCCAACGCGCAACCGTTTGCACAGCCAATACTCAGCCACCTGCGCGAGCTCATACATGCAGCCTGCCCCGGAGTGGAGGAGACAATGAAATGGAGTTTCCCTCACTTCATGTATAATGGGGCCATTCTATGCAGCATGGCCTCATTCAAGCAACACATGGCTTTCGGCTTCTGGAAAGCGTCGATAATGGATGATCCCCATGGTATACTCACCATAACAGAGCGCGAAGCGATGGGCCACATGGGCCAAATACGCAGCCTTAAAGACCTGCCTAAGGACAAAATACTTAAAGACTATATAAAACAGGCTGCAAGGCTCAACGAGCAGGGGATAAAAGTAGAGAAGGTTAAACCTGCACCAAAAAAAGAGCTGGAAGTACCCGACTATTTTCTAAAAGCAATAAAGAAAAACAAGGCAGCACATAAGACGTTCGAGGCGTTCAGCACCACGAACAAGCGCGAATATGTGGAATGGATAACAGAAGCGAAAAGTGATGATACGCGGGAAAAACGTTTGGCACAGTCGGTAGAGTGGATGGCTGAAGGAAAGATCCGCAACTGGAAATACTTGAAGAAATGAGCGTTTCCTGCTACACAAAACCTATTCGCTTTTTATACTTTCCTATTAGGTAATGCATAGGTGTTGGGAAAAGGCGTATTAGCACATCCATCCAATACATCATCGGGCCAACAAAAATTCGGTATGTACCGCTCTTCATTTGCCTAACAATTATTTTTGCGGCCTTATCAGGGTGCATACCTTTTTTCTTAAGAAAGGTATCTTCTATCATTTTCCTGTGCTCATCAATGTGCCGGCCGCTTTTTACAAGATCGGTTTTCATTGGCGGAGGCACTACCAGGCTTAGCCGTACATTTGTTCCCGACAATTCTGTCTTCAGAGAATTTGAAAAGCCCATAATGGCACTTTTCGACGAGCCATAAGTTATCTTACCCGGCAAACCAAGGTATGCAAACTCACTTATGATATTTACCAGCATGCTGCCGTTTCTCAACAATAATGCGGGCAGAAAATGCCTGCTGCAATAAACGACCGCCCAAAAATTCACATCGAATAGCTTCCTGAAGTCTTCCATGTCGACCTGTTCAAAAAGCTGCCCGTTTGCAATAGCAGCGTTGTTAATGAGTATGTCCACTCGGTTATGTTGGGCTAATACTTCCTTGTACACGTTACCGACATCAGCTTCTATTGCAATATCGGCCTTGTGTATACTTATTTGCCCACTCCCGGTTAGCGCTTTTTGTACTTCTTGTAAACCCGGCGCATCAATATCTATCAGCGCAAGATCGCAGCCTTGTTTATACAATTCTTTAGCGAGAGCTTTGCCCAGGCCATTCGCTGCCCCTGTTATTACAGCCACCTTATTTTGCAAGCTGCCCATGGTGATCCTTATGCATTAAATATACTAAATACACGAAAAACAATTGCAGCCTCAATGTATATTTGAGTTCAGATCTCAAAGCACAAGCAAACATATGGGCAAGCAGCATCATTATACATTAACTGTAAAATGGACCGGCAATACCGGCACCGGCACTTCTGACTACCGAACATACGAAAGAAGCCACACCATACAAGCCAACGGCAAAGAACTTATAGCAGCTTCTTCCGACCCTGCATTTCGTGGCGACAAAACAAAATACAATCCCGAGGATTTCTTGCTGGCATCGCTTTCCACCTGCCACATGCTATGGTATCTGCACCTTTGTGCCGATGCGGGTGTCATCGTGGTGGATTACCAGGATCAGCCAACGGGCATAATGACAGAAACCGAAGGTGGTGGCGGTCGTTTCACACAAGTGACCCTGAATCCCACAGTAACGCTAACAGATAGCTCTATGATCGAGAAAGCAGCCTCACTTCATCACAAAGCCCAGGAGATGTGCTTTATTGCTAACTCTGTCAACTTCCCCCTTAGCCATATCGCCACTTTTAAGGTGGCGGAACAATAATATCTCAATAAAAAAGGCTGCCTGGAAAAGCAGCCCCCTGATTTATTTTACTTTGCTTGTCAAATCATGGTATATTAAAAATGTGCACCGACTGGTCTTTATATTGTTGGTAGCTTGGCTGGTCGTTTTTCGCTTTGTCCGATACAACAACGATTTGGTTGTCGTTCATAAACGATATGCCCTCAATATTGCCATACAGTACATAATTACCGGCGCCCACCACGCCATCAATGCTGCCCTTGGGAAATTCATATGCCGTGCCGCCGGTTATGCTCCACGAAGTGCTGCTCAACGTGCCTATCCATAGCTGAGAGTCTTCCTGCGATGTTATGGCTACTTTGTTGCCAGATATACATATGTCCGAATAGTCATTGAAGGTAACAGATGCCGGCAGTGTTATTTCGGTTACAAACTCCCATTTGCTGTTTGTTTTGTGCAACACGGGTATCTTCCCTGTTCCTTCCACAAGGCCAAGTATATAGTCTTCGCCTCCCCTGTATACCCATGCAATACCTTCAAATGCTTTATTCTTATCCGCATCGCTGAAGGTATAATCTGCCCACATACTCTCCTGGTAGTTCATGCTCGCATCATACTGGCGTATGCGGGGTTGATAGGCGCCGTTATGCGATACAGCTTCTTCCACAACAAAATAATGTGGTGTATTCTCGCTGTCATAACTTATCCCCTCAAAACCCGAATCGCCGGAGCCAGAGCTTAACAAGCTATTTAAGTTGCTGTTCTCGGGTAGCGTACTTTTTATCTTGGCAATTTTGTAACGGTTGTCAAATACCACGTAGAAATAACCATTAAGATATTGTACACCGCTAGCCTCAAAGTCGTCGGTGTGGTCATAACCCTGCAGCAGTTTATATACCTTGTCTTCCGCTACAGGCGCGCCCAGTACAGTGGCGCCACTGATCTTTGCTGCCGGGTGTTTGGTATTGTCGCTGGCTATAGCTTTTGTTTGCGGGTTGGCAACAACCGCATGGTCGTTCTTCCTGCAAGCCGTAAATAAAACAGCGGCCGAAAATGTTGTGATGATGAGCTTCTTGTTCATATAATGGATTTGACCGTAAAATCACTACTTGAATGTTACCTCCATATATCTTTCATATTAACTTATTGTCACTTGAATAAATACCAGGAATCCGGCTCCCCATTTTAGCCGTAACTTTACAACAATGCTCAGGCTGCTCATCTATATATCAGTTTACTTGTTCCTTGGCCTGAATGTCTTATCTGCGCAAGACATTCACATCGAGGGCAACACTATTCCCCCTGCTGGCAAAATAGGTCCTGCCTTCAAAAGCGCTCAAACATTAATGCCAATTTCCCGTGTCAAGGCAAAGGCGGTGCCCCACCCCCTGCAAAGCGACCTATACATCCATAGCCTCGGCTTTTTCTGCCGGCAGGAACTGAAAATTGAGCATCAGACCAGGCTTCCATTACGCCTCCGCCTGGGCAGCCTGGAATATACCAACTGGTACGAGGGCAAAACCGGCTGTGGGATGCCTGGCAGGTAAATTTTCCGAAAATCGCAGGTTTTTTAAGTCATTGCCGTCCAACAGGTAACGCAACCTCATGAAAACGCTCTTAACTGCGATATTTTTATCTCTGTCTATTACAGTATTGGCTCAAAAGCAAGGCAAAGAGCTTGTCGACTCTTTTCAGCAGGAAGTAAACAAACACCTCAACGATAGCTTATCCGTTAAATGCCTTATCGAACTGGCAGGCCTGACCATCAACGAATCGCCCGCTACGGCCGAGGCCTATTGCCGCAGGGCCAACCAAATAGCGCTAGCCCAAAATTTCCAAAGGGGCCTGGTAGATTCTTACGGTTGGCTGGCATATCTTTTTGAGCAAAGTGGCAAGATAGACTCAGCACTCGCCAATTATTTTGCGGCCATTAACATTGCGAAGCAAAACAATTTTAAGAAAGACCTCGGCACCTGCTATAACAATGTAGCGGCCATTTACAAAGACCAGGGCAAAATACCCGAAGCGCTCGACTACCATCAAAAAAGCCTTGTCATAAAAAAAGAGCTAAACGATAAAGATGGCATCGCCACTTCATACAACAACCTGGGCCTGTTATATTACAACCTGGGCCAGGTGCAGGAAGCGCTTAATTACTACAACAAAAGCCTCAAGATCGCCGAGGAGATCAACAACAGCGAGAGCATCACAACTGCGCTATATAATATTGCTACTTTGTACAAAGATCAGGGCCACTACCAGGAGGCGCTTGAATATGTGGAAAGGTGTGTAGCGATCGGGACAAAGAACAAAGACAAGTACAACCTTGCCTACGCAGTCAACTATAAAGGTGTGATATACGAGAAGCAAGGCACATACGCCATCGCCATGTCGCAATACCTGCAGGCATTGAAACTCAGGCAGGAAATTGACGATAAGCAGGGCATCGCATATAGCCTGCGGAACATCGGTGGCCTTTACGAAATAATGGACAGTGCGCAGAAAACTCTACCCTACTACCTGCAAAGCCTCAGCTATATGAAACAGGCTGAAGACAAGGCAGGCACAGCAAATCTCCTGTACAGGCTGGGCAACTACTACCTGGAACAAAATGATATCGCCAGCGCCGAAAAATATGGCGCACAGGCAATGGCCCTGGCCAACGAGTTGCAATTCCCTGAAAACATACGCGATGCTGCAGGCCTGCTCAATAAAATATATCGCCTTAGGAAAAACTGGGCGCAAGCCATCACTATGAACGACCTGTACATAAAAATGCGCGACAGCGTCTTGAATACTGAAACAAAAAAAGCAGCCTACAAAGACAAGTTCAGGTATGAATACGAGAAGAAAGAACTGGCAATAAAAAAGGAACAGGAGAAAAAAGATGCGGTGAATGAAGCAAGGTTGCAACGCCAGAAGCTTGTGAGAAATGCCTCGCTTGCCGGCCTGGCTATGGTCTTACTCTTGCTCGGCAATGTCTACAACCGTTATCGCGAAAAATCTAAAGCCAACATCACTATCACCAAGGAAAAACAACGCTCTGATGAATTGCTTAAGAACATACTGCCTGCTGAAGTAGCCGAGGAACTGAAAGCAAAAGGCAGCAGTGATGCACGTCTCTTCGATGAGGTTACCGTATTGTTCACCGACTTTGTCGATTTTACCAAAATAAGTGAGCGGCTCACGCCTGCGCAGTTGGTACACGAATTGGATAATTGTTTCAAGGCCATTGATGGCATCATTGGCAAGTACGGTATTGAAAAAATAAAGACAGTAGGCGATGCTTACCTCGCTGTTGCCGGCCTTCCTGTTGAGAACCCAAACCATGCAGAGCACGTGATCCTAGCGGCGATAGAGATCAGGGATTTTATGCTTGCGCGCAAAACCGACTTGGGTGAAGAAACATTTGGCATCAGGATAGGCATACACAGCGGCAGCGTTGTAGCGGGCATTGTTGGCGTCAAGAAATTCGCCTACGATATCTGGGGCGACACCGTGAATACCGCTGCCCGCATGGAGCAAAATTCCGTACCGGGCCGCATCAACATATCGGGTGCCACATACGAGTTGGTGAAGGACAAATTCAAATTTGAATATCGTGGAAAAGTGGAAGCAAAGCACAAGGGAGAACTGGACATGTACTTTGTTGTATAAAAGTTCTTTACTACGCTAGCGCACACAGCTAAACATGCTTTTAAGATATTTTATCTTAGCCTGCTCTTTTTTATCCAGGGGTATAAATGAATTGACCAATGCGAAAAGGGCAGCCACATTTTTTTGATAGCAATCGCTTATTTGTATTGCCTTGTGCGCTTTGCCAAAACTGATACTTAAAGATATCTCCCTGGCTTCAGCATCCGGATTTTCCTTCGTCGATGCAAACAATGTGTCTATAGATCTAAAAGGGAACTTCAGCATGAACTGTTTCAGTTTTGTGCTTTCCGCTTTTGTTAGCTTCTTTTTCAGTATTGTGTCGGGCACGTAGCCCTCTGTGTACATAGCACCATGCTCCGAATAATAATCAACGATTAGCCGGCCGTCCTCAATATAATATTCCTGCGAGCTGCAGCAGCCATTCTGGTTATCATGTATCTCTATTGCTATCGCATCATCATTTCCGGACACCTTTTGTGCATAGCCCACCGAAAAGACACTGGCTAAAAAATAAAACAACAGCAAGCAGGCGGTTCCCTTCATTCAATAAACTTAATACATTCCTTTATTTTATTGTTGCCTCTAAAATAAGGACTTTCACATTGAAAAATTTAATAACTTACACTCAATTAGTAATGACCAACATTCAGTTTGTAATTTTTTGTCTTTCTTCAACTCATTACATAAAACTTTAAAATATGAGAACACTTTACACAACCATCTTTACTGTTTTACCCGGACGATCTAAATTTTTACTCACCGCTCTGCTACTGCTTGCAGTATCTTCTGTCAGCAGGGCATCCAATACTGCGCCCACTTTTACAACCACTACAAACCAACTGATCGCTTGCCAGAATGCAACAACAAATATAGACGCATTGATGGCAGCCAATGATCCCGATGCTTCACAAACGGAAACATGGACTGTTATAAACGTTCCGGCAAATGGTACGCTTGCCGGCTTCCCTGCTACTGCATCTACAGGTGCTGGCGGCAATGTAGCCGTTAACGGCACCACCTATACACCTAATACCGGCTACACAGGTGGCGATGTATTCATCATACAGATCTCCGACGGCAATGGCGGCACCGCAACCATAGTGATAAATGTTGAGGTCATGGCTCCCCCTTCGCTTGTCCTGGGGGCAAATCCTGCCATTCATGCGGGCGTTACTAGTACATCCATATCATATAGCTCACTTTCCAACGCTGGTCCTACCACTGCGATCATAAGCTACACCGGTGCATTACAAAAGTGGGTCGTTCCACCGGGCGTTACGGCTTTAGATTTCGACATTCTTGGCGGTGGCGGCGGTGGCGATAACCACAGCGGCGCACCAATACCCGGCAAAGGCGGCAGGGTTACAGGCACGCTTACTGTTACACCCGGCCAGCTATTGAATTTATATGTTGGCGGTAAGGGTGGCGATGGTACTGCCACCGGCGCAGTTGGCGGTTTCAATGGCGGCGGCGATGCTACTTTTTACTTTTTTGGTTCCGGTGGCGCAGGCGGCGGTGCTTCCGATATCCGTATTGGTGGCACATCATTAGCCAATAGAAAAATAGTTGCAGGTGGTGGCGCCGGCAATGGTTGGGACTCGCCCGGCGCTTTTGCAGGTGGCCATGGCGGTGGCACTACAGGGCAAAGCAGCCCTCCTAATGTTGGCAATGGTGCTGCAGGCGGCGGTACGCCATCCGCCGGTGGAGCCGGCGCTGTCTATACTGGCTGGCCCTCAGGCGCCGCAGGCACATTTGGCCTCGGTGGCGATGGTAGCACCCAGGGCATTTCCGGCGGCGGCGGCGGTGGCTGGTATGGCGGCGGCGGCGGTTGCTGGAACGGCGGTGGTGGCGGTTCGTCTTATACCGATCCCCTTATAACCACGTCAATACAGCACATGCAAGGCTACAACGATACCGACGGCAAAATGACATTCAACTATACCATACCGGCTACGTACACCATTCAGTGGAACGCCCTTGCACACAACGCAGGTTTCACAGACGTTACAACGGCTGCAATAACACCATTAGCTATACCCATCACCGTGCCCGCAAGCGCACCCATCGGCGACTATCATGGCACCCTTACCATTGCCAACGATCTTTGCACAAGCACACAATACCCCATCACGGTAGTCCTCTACTGGCCTACGGGTATTAACAACCTAAACAGCACGGCAGGTATGAATATCTACCCCAATCCCAATACAGGCAATTTCACTTTATCGGTGCCGCAGTTGTCCTCAACTACAGCACAGCTGCTGATCACCAACATTACCGGCGAAAAAGTTTACAGCTCGGCACTGACCAAAACCACGCAGCAAATTAATATCTCCGCACCTGCAGGGCTCTATTTTATACAACTAAGGGACGGTGAGCAGGTATACCATACCAAAATGATCATTCAATAGCCAGCTGACAATAGTCAGTTGTTAGCCTGACCGGCGTCATATTATTAAGCTGTTTCAAAGGATAGTTTTACACTATTAACTGACCTTTGAAACAGCTTTTAAAATGAAAGAAAGAATAAGGCAAAACGTTGCCTCTGCTCCATCTGCGGTTTATGGTCTGGGCTTTATCGGCGCCACTATTTATTTCATACAGCATGCCACAAGCTTCGGTATGGGAGTCGCAGGTGTTTTCAAAGCCCTCGTCTGGCCGGCGCTGATGGTATATCATCTTTTTGAGTACCTCAAACTCTAAAGCCGCTTGAAGAACGTTCTTAGGAAAACACTCGCTGCGCTCTCTGTATGGTTTCTTTTGGGCGCAGGTTATTTCTTAATTGCCCGCCCTTACCAGCTTCGCTGGGGGGCTACTAAAGCAGAAACAGCTCGCGCAATGCCGGGCGATGAACTCGACACCAACCCAACGTTCCTGGCTACCCGAGCTATCACCATAAATGCACCGGCACAAAAAATATGGCCCTGGCTCATCCAGATGGGCTTTAACCGGGCCGGCTTTTACGGTTACGACATTATCGAGGGAATAGGTAGTAAAAGCGGGTTGCGCAGCGCCAATACAATAGTGCCGGACTTACAACACCCTGCCGTGGGCGATGTTATACCCATCAGTTCCATTGCCCAAACCAGGCTATATGCCATAAAACCCGGTGAATATCTTATCTGGTCCGAAACAACGAAAGAAAAACGGAACGGGGCCTTTACATGGGCACTCTATCCTATCGATAGCGCGCATACGCGCCTCGTGAGCCGCATTCGTTGGACACACCATTGGCGTCAACCAAAAGCGCTGGCACTTGATGTCTTCACCGATCTCACAGACCATCTTGCGGTAAGAAAAATACTAAAAGGTATCAAGGCCCGCGCAGAGGGCAGCAAGATCCCTTCAATGACATTGCTATCTGCCGAATGTTTTATCTGCCTTGGGGTATTCACCCTGTTCCTTGTCACCTTTGTGCGCCTGTTGCTTGTTCCATTTGCCATGCGGGCTTATTGGCTTTGCCTCGCAACCGGCATCGCGTGGCTCGTTGTTTGGTACGCACCCTTTTCTTTTTAAGATAGTCGCGCTAAATATCCTTGCCTGTTGGTATACGATTGCCTATTTTTATAGACGATCAACACCGCATTTATGGCAAACACGCATCATCCAAATCCACGCATTGAAGAAAGGGCCAAAGCAGGCCCGCACCTTACAAAACACGAACATAACGGTATCAATGGCCGAATTGCCGTTGTCATCACCAATATGGTTAGCACCATGTGGTGTGCCTACGCGTTTGCAGGCCTGGCCCTCATCAGCCTGCCTGCAGCTATAAAGGCAGGCACCCCGGCGCTTATCTCATGGATAGCGCAGACCTTCCTGCAACTGGTACTACTCTCGGTTATTATGGTGGGCCAAAAAGTAGCCGCAGCGGCCTCCGACAAGCAGGCCCTGCAAACCTACAAAGACGCCGAAGCACTGCTAAAAATACAGGACGAAGTACACCGCCTCATCAAGGTAAATAATGAGATGACCGAAGAAATACGCAGCGCCCTGCTTAAAAAAAATGACTGATGAAACGTCTGCTGCCATTTATTTTATTGATTTGCTTGGGCTGCGATCATCCGGGCTATGGCAAGAAGCCACAATCTGTTGCAGAAGTAGTCAGGCACGACTTCCTATCGCGGTTGCCGGCTGCAAAAAGTGTTGATACCATTTACATTCTTCTAAAACCAATAACTGCACAGACGATAAGCGTCATGCAGTATGCCGCTTACTGTAGGGCAGCAAGAGAGGCCCATGAAGCAGGCAACCCTGACAGTACACTTTTAAAAGATATGGGCAACAGGATTTTTGATGAAGGAATGGCAATAGACAGCACCACAACATTATATTACAAGTCAGTAAACGTGATAATATATACGAACAGGAACGGAGAAAAGTGCATGGCAGAAGATTGGCTATTTTTTGATAAAGAACTGAAGCGTATCCCGGAGTCTTCCTTTGTGGAGAAAGTTTCGAGAAACGATGATGAGTTGATCAGGCCCGAGCCTTATGAACCCATAACACCCGATGACAAACAAAATCTTTTAAGAAGTGGATTTGTCGAATATCACTGGTAGAAAAACAGCGGGCAACGATGGATACTTAGCTATTACGCAACGTGCTCCACTCCTCCCCAAACTGGTTTAAGTTTAGCGATAGCGTAACTTAAATCTATCAATTGAACGAAGGACTGTGTCCGGCAGCATATGTTCCACCACTAAATAGGAATTACTAAACTTTGTTAGGCGAAGTCTTCCGACTTCGCCTCTCGGCAGGCAACCTTCAGATTGCCGTCCGCCAATAGTAACCTTAAGCATCCAATCTTAGCTCCCACTCCTCCCTCGATATCCCAAACAGGTCAACGCATTCTCCCCTGAACTCCGCCCCTTCTTGTAGTAGCCGCATACCATTCCGCATCGCCACCCGTTTCGATCTCGCATTATCAGGAGCTATAATAGACACAAGCACATCAGCTATGTTGTTTTCAAATCCCCAGTCCCTGAACAGCCGCGCCGCCTCACTGGCATAGCCCTTGCCCCAATAGGCTGGCAGCAAGTGATAACCTATTTCTGTCATCGTTTCGCCATTCACCTCCTGCGGAAACAGTCCACACATACCGACAAATGCCCCGGTATCCTTCTCAATCAGCGCTTGCAATCCACCTCGGCCTTCTTCATACCGCTTCAATGTGAACTCAATGAACATCCGCGCCAGTTCCTCCGGTGTTTTATCTTTTGCGTTGGTAAACTCGGTGGCTACCGGGTCATTACAATACTCCATCCACACTTCTGCATCTGCTTGTGTTAAAAAACGCGTCACCAGTCGCGCCGATTGCAAACGATCTGTATATCTCATATCGGTTTGCCCTGCCCCTCCGCTACCATCTTTATCTCTTCATTTCTTATTTTCAAAAACCGCGTCATATATCGTTTCAGTACAAGCATGTCAAACAGTTTTCCCAAAATACCAAGCGGCGCTTCATACTTGAACACATCTTTCATATAAGTAACCCCATCTGCCATTTCAAAAGAGTGCACATGCACCATCGATTTAAAAGCCCCCTTCACCATTACGTCCTCAAACGACTTTGGCCTGTCCATCTTGGTTATTTTTACCGTAAGCCGTTGCACAATGCCAAAATGTTTCGCCTCCCAGGTCACCACATCCCCCGCCTCAAACAAGCCCGAAGTTCGCCCCTCCACTACCCGTTCATTCGTCCCCTTGGTCGACGACAAATGTATATCCACACTCCGCGACAAGTCGAAGCAAGTTTCAACAGTTGCTTTGATTTCCGTTATCAATACTATCTCTGCCATATACTCTTTACTACTACGATATTGTAACCTGCGTACCTGTCCCCTAGTCCTTAGACTTCTCAGCATGCACCTTTTCCATATGCACCACAGCAAGTTTCCCCTTTACTACCCGTTAGGCGAAGTCTTCCGACTTCGTCTCATCGGTTGGCAATCTTCAGATTGCCGATACTACGCGCACCATCCAACGCTCCCCTACCCCCGTTAGGCGAAATCTTCCGACTCCGTCTCATCTGCAGGCAATCTTCAGATTGCCACTATTGCCAATTCGCACAGACCAGCTAATACTTAGTCTTCTCAGCATGCACCTTATCCATTACAGGCGCAAGTAGCTATTAGCAGCAATATAAATAGGGAAAACAGCTCTCATAGACATAACTTATTGTCTTAAAGCTAATGTTTTTTGAGATACCGTTAGACCACATCAGGGGGGCTCACCACTACCCAATACTGCCCAGACACATAATCGCAATTCTCAATATAATTCTCTCCTCTACCTTCATTATCTTGCAGCCTCTTACATCTTATACTCACGTATAGGCATTTTTTGACTTTTGACTTTTGACTTTTGAATTACAAGAGATATTTAATAACAGCTGCCCTGCCCTATGCCAATGGGCCCGTACACATAGGCCACCTTGCGGGTTGCTACCTGCCTGCCGATATTTATGTGCGCTACCTAAGGGCGCAGAAGCGCGACGTGAAATTTGTATGCGGTAGCGATGAGCACGGCGTGCCCATCACCATCCGCGCCATGAAGGAGGGCATCACTCCGCAGGAAGTGGTTGATAAGTACCATGCTATCATAAAGGACAGCTTTGCCCAGATGGGTATCAGTTTCGATATCTATAGCCGCACCAGCAACAAGATACACCACGAAACCAGTCAGGGCTTCTTTACGAAGCTCTATAACGATGGGCTTTTCGAGGAGCGTGAAAGCGAGCAGTACTACGACGAGGAAAAGGACATGTTCCTTGCCGACCGCTACATCGTGGGCACCTGCCCCGTATGTGCCAATCCTAATGCCTATGGCGATCAGTGCGAGCGTTGCGGCAGCAGTCTCAGCCCCGAAATGCTTATCGATCCGCACAGCGCGCTCAGTAATGCAAAGCTGGTAAAGCGCAAAACAAAGCATTGGTATTTCCCCCTCAATAAATACGAGGATTTCCTCAACGAATGGATCGTAAAGGGCAAAAAAGACGAATGGAAGTCCAACGTATATGGCCAGTGCAAAAGCTGGCTCGATAATGGCCTGCAGCCACGCGCCATGACGCGCGATAGCAACTGGGGCGTTCCAGTGCCCCTGCCCGATGCCAAGGGCAAGGTGCTCTATGTTTGGTTTGATGCGCCCATCGGCTACATCAGCGCTACCAAAGAACTCACCAACCAGTGGGCCGACTACTGGCAGCAAGACGATACCAAGCTGGTGCACTTCATAGGCAAGGACAATATTGTATTCCACTGTATCATATTCCCGGCTATGCTCAAAGCGCACGGCAAATATGTACTGCCCGATAATGTACCGGCTAATGAATTCCTGAATATAGAAGGCGACAAGGTATCTACCTCACGCAACTGGGCAGTATGGGTGGATGAATACCTAAAAGACTTTCCCGATCAGCAGGATGTACTCCGCTATGTACTCTGTGCCAACGCACCCGAGACAAAAGACAACGATTTTACCTGGAAAGACTTCCAGGACCGCACTAATAGCGAGCTGGTTTCTGTCTTTGGCAATTTTGTCAATCGTGCCTTCGTGCTCATGCACAAGCTCTGCGGCGGCCGTGTCCCCGTTCTTCATAAAGACATTATGGACGGCGCCGACAATGCCCTTATCGTTGCCATCAATGAGGCTAAGATCAATGTAGAATCCAATATTGAGAATTATAAATTCCGCGATGGCCTTTACGAGGTAATAGACCTCGCCCGCAAGGCCAATAAATACATGCAGGACAAGGAGCCATGGAAACTGGCTAAAACCCCTGAACTGCAAGTCGAAAACCAGCAGAAGATCGACAACTGCCTGCACCTTTGTCTGCAGCTCACTGCCAATCTAGCCATCCTGGCCAATCCTTTCCTGCCCTTCGCAGCCAAGAAGATGTGCTCGATGATGAAGGTGGTAGATAAAATGCTGGACTGGGAAAATGCCGGCCGTATCGACCTGCTGAAAGAGAACTATCCCTTGCGTGCGCCTGAGTTGCTTTTCCGTAAAATAGAAGATGCAGAGATGACCGCGCAGGTAGAGAAGCTGCATGCCAACCTAAAACAAAGCGCCGCCGCAAACGCAGGCACTGCTAAGAATGAGGAAAAGAAAGAAGAAGGCCCCGCCTTCCCAACGGCACAGAAGCCCGAAATAACGATCGACGACTTTACCAAGATGGACCTGCGCGTAGGTACCATCCTGAGCGCCGAGAAGGTGGAAAAGGCCGATAAACTGCTGAAACTGGAGATTGACCTCGGCTACGAAAAGCGCACCGTGCTCTCGGGCATTGCCATGCATTTTAAGCCCGAGGAGATCGTAGGCAGGCAGGTAACGGTGGTTGCCAACCTCGCGCCACGAAAAATGAGGGGTATTGAGAGCAAGGGAATGATACTAATGGCGCAAAATGCCGATGGAAGGCTTATTTTCGCATCACCATTAGCTCCCGCCGACAACGGCGCCGAAGTGAAGTAGCAAAAAGCTACCCACATACACGTCGTTGCGAGAAGCGAATAGCCATGCGGGTAGCCGCGACGAAGCAATCCTCCTATGAGGGTTTCTGCGTCGCTCAGAAAAGAGAAGACAGCTTTGTAACAACACACTGTTTTGAATTTTGACTTTTGAATTTTGAACTAAAATGAAGAAGAAGACTTTATGGTGGATCATCGGGGGTGGAATTGTGTTGTTGATATTGATCATCGTTATTGCCAGGTCAGGCGGCGATGATGGCGTTGAAGTGGCTGTAGAAAAGGCAGCCCCGCATACCATTACCGAAACCGTAACGGCCAGCGGCAAAATATATCCTGAAACAGAAGTGAAGATCGCGCCTGAAGTGAGTGGTGAGATAACAGAACTCACAGTAGAGGAAGGCGACAGTGTTACGGCAGGGCAACTGCTGGTAAAAATAAATCCCGCCATCTACAACTCTATGGTCAACCAGGCCCAGGCATCTATGGAGCAATCCCGCGCCGGCGCTATGAATACGAAGGAGATGATGGCACAGGCACAATCTCAATTCGAACTGGCCAAGTCGACATTCGACCGCAACCAAAAACTATATAAAGATAAAGTAATTTCAGAGCTGGAGTTTGAGCAGGCCGAGGCCTCGTTCAAAAGCGCAAAAGCAACTTTCGAGGCATCGAAGGCCAGCCTTAGTGGTGGTAATTATGGCGTGGTTGCAGCACAGGCCAGCCTGTCGCAGTCGAGGGAAAACCTGCGCAAGACAACGATCATTGCCCCGCGTTCGGGCATTATATCTGCACTCAACGTTAAGAAAGGCGAGCGCGTAGTGGGTACAGCGCAAATGGCGGGTACCGAAATGCTTACCATTGCCGACATGAGCCGCATTGAAGTGCGCGTAGACGTGAGCGAGACCGACATTGCAAAAGTGAAACTTGGCGATACCACCATCATCGAGGCCGATGCCTATCGAAACAGGAAGTTCACAGGGGTAGTATCAAAAGTGGCAGTATCCAGCAAGTCCACAGGCCTTGTACAAACCAGCACCGACCAGGTAACAAACTACACGGTACACATCCTCATCCTTCCTTCCAGCTATGCCGATCTTACCGCAAGCCTGCCTAAAGGAAAATATCCCTTCAAGCCCGGCATGTCAGCCTCGGTTGAGATACAGACCAATAAAGCGTTCAACATACTCTCTGTCCCGGTCAACGCAGTTACCACCCGCGACTGGGCCGATAGCATAAAGAACAAGATGCGCAACTCGGCCGATGCAGGGCTCAATGAGATAAGGCAGGTGGTTTTTGTTTACGATGCGAAGACAAAACAAGTGCTCATACGCGATGTGAAGACCGGCCTGCAGGATAACGAATACCTGCAGATAACAGATGGCGTAAAAGAAGGTGAGCAAGTGGTGATAGCCCCTTATGGCGCTATAGCCCGAACCCTTAAAGACAAGATGATGGTAAAGATCGTGGCAAAGGACAAGCTCTTTAATGCCAAGGATGAAAAATAATTGCTTAATAATCCTTTTATAGAATTGGACAATACTACGCCCCGTACATTTGGACTAACCGGTAACGGTAGCTGGGCAACAGCAATAGCCAAAATACTGACCGATAACGGCCACACCGTTAACTGGTGGGTAAGGAATACCACAAGTTTATCGCACATACAAAGCAGGCACCACAACCCTAACTACCTCACATCTGTGCGCTTTATGCCAGAACTGATAAAGCTTACCGACAACCTGCAGGAAGTGGTACAGAACTGCAACGACATTATAGTTTGTGTGCCATCTGCCTATGTGCAGGGCGTTATAGAAAGCATCGACAAAGACCTTTGGAAAGGCAAGAACATTATATCGGCTATCAAAGGCATACTACCTGAAAGCAACCTACTGCTCAACGACTACCTCGCCGAATACCGCGGCTGCGACATGCAGCAATACGTGGCCATCACGGGTCCCTGCCATGCCGAGGAAGTGGCGCAGGAACGACTGTCGTACCTAACATTCTCCGGCCTCAACGATGAGCTTACAGCAGGCATTGCAAAAGCTTTTCAGAACAACTATATCTACACCAGCCACAACCACGATATCTGGGGTGCCCAGTTCGCTGCCGTGCTGAAGAATATATATGCTATAGGTGCCGGCATGGCCCACGCTATGGACTATGGCGACAACTTCCTTAGCGTATATGTCACCAACTGCTACCGCGAGATGTTTCGTTTTCTGGAAGCGCACTTCGAAAAGGTGCACCCCTCCAGCGAATATCCCGACTTCCACACCAGCGCATACCTGGGAGATCTTTTAGTTACCTGCTATTCTTTGCACAGCCGCAACCGCACTTTAGGTACAATGCTCGGTAAGGGCTATTCTGTAAAAGCTGCTATACTCGAGATGAGCATGGTGGCCGAGGGTTACTATGCAGCACGCGGCATGCAGTCGATATCCAGGTCTTTCGATATTGATATTCCTATTGCAGGCAGCATATACAAAGTACTCTGGGAAAACCTACCTGTCGCCGATATGTTCGCTGCCCTGGAGAAACAGTTGTCGTAATTTCTTTTTGAATTTTGCCTTTTGAATTTTGAATTATTTAGGCATTCGGTATAACACCAACCTGTCTGCATAAAGCACATAAAGGACGTCCCTGCTTACAGCAGCATTGATAATAGATGCTTCGGGCAATTGGAGTTCACTAGTCTTTGTCTTCTCCATATCATAAGATATAAGCTTGCTCCCGTTACGGTAAACCAGCTGGCTGCCGACAACTTGTAAGTACTTCACACCGTATATGCTCAGCGTATTAACGTAAGACCCGTACTGGTCGAATGTGTAGATACCTTCTGCAGTGTCGCATACATATACCTTGCGGTTGCGCTCTACTATGTAAGATGGAGCAGGCACTTTGTCTACCTGCTGCCTCAGGTCGTTGCTTTGGCTGCTGATCTGTAACTGTTCATTTACTTTAATGAGGCGTGCATTGAACAAATCATATACCCAGAGGTCGCCATCGGCCGCTGACGCCACAAAGGCTGTAGTATAAATATTGAGCTTCTTCAGATCAAGCTCATTCTTCGGGCTCAGCATTTTGTCCAGCAGCACTACCTGCGAATAGCCGGGGTAATACAGCACCACCCTAAGCGGGTTGGTAGCATCCACCTGCCCTATATCGCCGTTCTGTATGCTGCGGTAGAAGGCGCTGCTATCGCCCTGCTCTGTATACCTTACCAGCGCGTTGTCCTTCTTCACCACATATACATTACCCAGTTCATCCACCGTCATTATCCTGGCCTGCATCGCTTTCCAGCACATTGGGATCCTAAGCTTAGAATTCCACGTGGACAAGTTGTCGCG
>JADMIO011167662.1_pt1 | contig 126920 bp, 110 predicted proteins | sample 8958161 | NCBI WGS metagenome assembly JADMIO01 (sample SAMN16585339, study PRJNA669376) | soil metagenome | isolation source: Crop rotation soil | place: USA: Cullars Rotation, Alabama | collected 2011
CGCGACAACTTGTCCACGTGGAATTCTAAGCTTAGGATCCCAATGTGCTGGAAAGTGGAGCTGATGGTGAATTGAAAGCTCGCCAGGATGGGGACGATCGCCAGCACGATGACGACGACCGTCGTGACTCTCGCCAGCCAGTCAGACCCGAGGGCATCCCACGCGAGCACGAGAAGCACGGCCAGCGCCCAGAGTAAGAGCGTCGCCAGCGCCACATCCCACCACGGAATCGACGGCAGCGTACGCTCGAGTGCGACGATGGCCCAGCCGAACACGGCGTGCGTGAACAACACAAAACCGGTGGGCGACGCTCCAGGTATCGTTCGTCCTTCGAGCGCCATTCGGATCGTGACTTCGTCGTTCTCGAGGTAGAAAGGCTGGCACCACGACGACCACGCGATCGCTGCGACGATGGCCACAGCGGCCGACACCATCCAGAAGACTCGCCACCGAAACGTCATGCGACCTCGCGGATTGTACCGTCGCCTTCGAGGCCGCCTTCATCCGCTGCGACGGAGCGCGCTAAGTTCCACTGGACGGATGGGTTAGACTGGGTGGCGTGGCTGGGGTAGCTGACCGTCTGGCGGCAATCATGCGGGCGCCGTTGCGCGCCGCGTCGCTGCTGGCGCACGGCGAACGCCAGATCTCCGAGCTGCGTGAAATTGCACGCAAGACGACGAGAACAGCCGCCGCCGTGGGGAGCGATGTCCGGCGGACCGCTGCCCACGTCGAGAAACAGAGTGAGCGCATCGCCGCGCTCGAACGCGAACTCGAGTCACTGCGACGCGATGTCTCTGGCCATCTGCAGCGCACGAACCTGCAGCTCGGGGCGGTCACGCGCGCGTTGCAGCAGGCCGCCGCATCAAACGGCGACGGTCCAGCGAATGGCAATGGTCATGCGAAGCGGCTTTCCGGCCGTTCCATCCCGCTGACTGTCAGCACGGTTGCACCGCAGTGGTCACCGGTCATCGGCGGCGAGGTCCATCCGGATCCACAGGGCGACGAATGGATCACGTACGACACGTGCCCAGTCTGCGGCCATCCCGAACGGACGGTCGTCGTCGAATGGAACAAGCTGATCATGCTCGCCAAGGCGCCCGATCAACAGTCGGCGCGCTACAACTACAGCGCCTGCCACAAGTGCGGCGTCGTCTACGCGGCGCGGCGGCCGAGCGGGCAGCGCTTTCTGTTTCTGCTCGAACACTTCGGAGAGGTGACGGGCAAGGCCGCCGCCACCGGCGTCATTCCGAATCCGCTGCTGAATCCGTATCCTCTGAGCGACGCGGACAAAGATCGACTGCGGCGCATGGCATCGCACGGCGTCTGGGTATCGGAGCATCTCGGCCTGAAGACCGATGAGTACATCGAGGGCGCGCTGAAAGATCGTTTCGAGAACAGCGTGCACGTCGATCTGCTCGGCAACCTGGCTCACCCGGAAAAGGCGCGCGTCCTCGAGATTCGCCCTCGCGCGGGGACGATCGCGGAGAGCCTCCGCCGGTTGTACCACGCGGACGTGTCCGTGATGCCGATGTGGGAGAGCCAGAAGTTCGTGCTGAAGGAGCTCTACGGCTTCGAAGCCGACGGACTCATCGACTACGACCGTTTTCACGTCCCGTTCGAGGGACGCTTCGACCTGATCGTGGCTAACCACATCCTGGTGCACTCGGTCCGCCCCGCGGAGTTCCTGCGCGAGATGCATTCGCGCCTGAACCCTGGCGGTTTCCTGTACCTGTACAACGAGCCTGAAGATCGTCAGGTGCTCGAAGAAGGCAAGTCGATCATCGCGCACCTGAATCCGCTGCACATGCAGACGTTCGATCGGGCGGCGATGGTGCGTACGCTCGCCGTCAGCGGCTTCGAGGTGACGTTCATCAAGGCACGCAACTCGAGCTTCATGGTGCTGGCGCGTGCGTCTTCCGATCCCGTCGCCTGGACACCGATCTCGCCGGCGAAGCTGGCGCAGCGCATCGAGGCGTACAAGGCCGCGCGTGATCGCGCCATCCTGAAGCTGCCTGCGGACATGCGCGAGCGGCTTGGCGGCGAGTGGGCCGGCGCAATCGAGCACGGCCTCGCCAACGGCACCCTCGAGTTCGACGATCAGGGACAGCTGAAATTCGCGGTCGAATGAGCGGACTGGTGACGCGCGCGTGGCGGCGACTCGGGCGGCTGCTCGAGCCGGTGCTCGCGCCCGATGCCGAGTCGCAGCGCGCGCGGCTCGACCGGCTGGCCGAGCAGTCGCGCGAGCAGCAGCGCGCCATCAAGGCCCTCGCGTCCGAAGTCAGCGCGCACCGCGCGGACGTCCGTAAGCTTCTCGACACCACGCGCGACGAGGCGACACAGGCGCAGGCGCGGCTGGCCGATCTCCGCGTCAGCGTGCGCCGGCACGACACGGCGCTGCGCCGTCTCGCGCGGCGCAGCGGCATCGAAGCACAATTCGAGCTGACCGAGCAGCGCGTCGTCGATCGCCTGGAGCGGATGCGTCGCGCGTCGACGCCCATCATCGTCGGTCCATGGACCGGAGAGATCGGATTCGAGCTGCTGTACTGGGCGCCGTTCGTCCGCTGGGCGGTCGAGAAGTTCAACCTGCGGCCGGAGCGGCTCGTCATCGTGTCGCGCGGCGGAACAGCGGCGTGGTACGGCCTTGCCGGCAGCCGCTATATCGACGTCTTCTCACTGGCGACACCGGACGAATGCCGCGCGCATACCGAGGCCACGAAGAAGCAGCGCGTGCTGAGCGCCTTCGACCGCGAGATCCTTCGCCGCGTCCGGCGTGCGGCGGGCGGTGGCTGTGCCAGCGTGCTCCATCCGGCATTGATGTACGCGCTCTTCATGCCCGTCTGGAAGGATCAGGCGCCGATCAGCCGCGTGAGCGAACACACGCGCTACCGTCGAATCGCGCAGCCGGCGCCGGCAGGCCTGCCGGCGCTCCCGGCGCGGTACGTCGCCGTGCGGTTCTATTTCAGCAATTGCTTTCCGGATACTCCCGACAACCGCGCCTTCGTCGCACGCGTGCTCGACGCGCTGGCGGAGCACACCGACGTGGTCATGCTTAACCCCGGCTTCCGCCTGGACGATCATGCCGACTACGCCGTGGCCGCAAACAGTCGGATTCACACGTTCGATATGAGCGGCCATGCGGCGGAGAACCTCGCCTGGCAATCCTCGATCATCGCCGGTGCCGACGCATTCATCGGCACGTACGGCGGCTTTGCGTATCTCGCACCATTCTGCGGTGTGAAATCGATCGCGTTCTACTCGGATCGCAACTACTTCACCTACCACTTGTCGCTCGCGCAGCGCGCCTTCGCCGATATCGGCAGCGACGCACTGGAGGCGCTCGACGTGGCGTCGATCAGGATGCTCGACATGATGGGTGATCCCGTGAGGAAATGATGAAGGAAGTCGTGCTGGACATCAGCCGGGTGACCCGGCTGCTCACGCGCGAGACTCTGCGACGCGCGGGTGTCTGGATCGTTGGCGCCATCGCGATTATCGTGGTGGCGTCGCAGACGTTCTACCAGGTCGGCCCCGACGAGGCCGGTGTCGTCACACGGTTCGGCCGCTACGTGCGCACGTCGGGCCCGGGCCTGCGTCTGATGCTCCCGTTCATCGAATCGGTGACGAAGGCCCCGGTCCAGCGCCAGCTGCGGCAGCAGTTCGGGTTCCGCACGGACGTCAACGGCGTCCGCGCGGCCGGCAACTTCGGCGCGGAGTCGACGATGCTCACCGGCGACCTGAACGTGGTGGTCGTCGAGTGGATCGTGCAGTATCGAATCGCCGATCCATACACCTACATCTTCAAGGTTCGCGGCGCGGACACGCTGTTCGCCGACATGACCGAAGCGGTGATGCGCGAGGCGGTCGGCGATCGGACGGTCACCGAGGTCGTCACCGTTGGCCGAACCGACATCGAGGCAGCCGTGCAGAAAGAGCTGCAGCAGATGGTGGACCAGTACCAGATGGGCCTTCAGGTGACGCAGGTCGTGCTGCAGGATGTCAACCCGCCGGCGCCGGTGAAGCCTTCGTGGGATCAGGTCAACCAGGCGCAGCAGCAGCGCGACAAGTTGATCAACGACGCGCGCACGGACTACAACAAGATCATTCCGCTCGCGCGAGGCCAGGCTGAGCAGACGCTGCTCACGGCAGAAGGCTACGCGCTCGATCGCGTCAACCGCGCCTCAGGGGATGCCGCCCGCTTCGATCAGCAGGTCAGCGCGTACAAACAGGCGCCCGACGTCACGCGACGGCGCCTCTTCCTCGAGACCATGGCGCGTGTGCTGCCGAAGGTCGGCGGCAAGGTCATCGTCGACAAGGACGCGCGGAGCGTCGTGCCGTTGCTGCCGCTCGATCGGCTGACACAAGGGCTGGCGGCAAGCGCCACGGCGAACAAGCCGGGTGGACGATGAAGCCGACCGTCGCCGCCATCACGCTGCGCGTCCTCGCCGCCGCCGCGATCATCTACGTGGTGCAGGACGGCATTCACTACCTCAACGAACCGGAGGTCGTCGTCATCACGCAGTTCGGTGAGCCGGTGCGTGCCCCGATTACGAAGCCGGGGCTGTTCTTCGACCTGCCGCTCGTGCAGACGGAGAACCGGTTCGACCGCCGCGCCCTCGAGTATCTCGGTCAGCCGACGCAGGTGCCCACGAAGGACAAGCGCTACATCAACGTCACGGCATTCGCGCTCTGGCGGATTGCTGACCCGTTGAAGTTCTTCCAGCGCGTGCAGGACATGAACGGCGGACAGGCGCGCCTCGCAGACATTCTCGACGGCGAGATCAGGACGACCGTCGCGCGCTACGACCTGCTCGAGATCGTGAGGACGACGAACCGGCGGCCGCAGGACGTGGCGATCGAGAACGACAGCGAGAACCTCGTGCTTCAGCCGCTGAGCCAGGGCCGCCGCAATCTCGAGCGTCAGACGTTCCAGCGCGCAAGCGCCCGCGCCGCCGATCTCGGCATCGCGGTCATCGACGTGCGGTTCAAGCGAATCAGCTACGTCGATGCCGTGCAGCAGGCGGTGTTCGCCCGCATGGTTGCCGAGCGCCAGCAGATCGCGCAGCAGTATCTGTCGGAAGGGCAGGGCGAGGCGGCGCGGATCAGCGGCGAGCGCGATCGTGATCTCGCGAAGATCCAGTCCGAAGCCTACCGGGCCGCGGAGGACACGCGCGGAAAAGCGGACGCCGACGCCACCAGGATCTACGGGGAGGCCAACGGACGCGATCCGGACTTCTACGCGTTCGTGAAAAGCCTCGACACCTACGAGAAGTCGATCGACTCGAGCACGATCCTGATCCTCGATACCGACAACGACCTGTTGAAGTACCTGTCGAAGCCGAAATAACACAAGAGGACGTGCCGACGAGAGCCATCGAGTTCATCCGCGGGTCTGACGGCCGGCCGATCGCCGTTCGCATCCGGATACCGGATGGCGGCCCACGCGAGTGGGTACGTTTGGCAGCCGACGCCGTACGCCGCCGGTGGCGACGCACAGATAGTCGCAAACCCGGCGCCGAAGCAGCGGTCTCGGAGGAACGATGGGTTATCGAGCCACGTAACGAAGCGCTCGATGCACGGCTGCGCGATGTCTGGAAATATCGACGGCTGCTGGCATTCTTTTCCGCCAAGTCGCTCTCGAAGATGTATCAGCGGACCATCCTCGGGTCCGCATGGATTTTCATCCGGCCGCTGTTTCCGCTCATCGTCAACACGATTGTGTTCGGCCGCGTCCTCGGCGTCGGTTCCAATGGCGTCCCATACTTCATCTTCGTGACAGCCGGCAGCGCCTTGTGGGATCTGTTCGAGCAATGCGTGATGTGGGGGACCCGCAGCCTGGAACTGAACCGGGGATTCATGGCCCGCATCTACATTCCGCGTCTCATCCTGCCGGCGGCGACGATGACGCCGGCCTACATGAACTTTGCGATTAGCCTCGGCGTGTTGCTGGTCGCGACGATCTATTACCGCGTGACGACCGGCGTGTTCTATCTCACGCTGTCGCATGTCGGCTGGGCGATCCTGGCGCTCATGGTCTCGGCGATCCTGGCGCTCGGCATTTCGCTCTGGACGTCGGTGCCGGCACTGGCGGCCCGAGACGTACGCTTTACGATGAGCTACGTGATGGGATTCTGGCTGTTCCTGACGCCGGTTCTCTACCCGCTGAACCTGGGTCCGAAGTACGCCTGGCTGCTCGCGTTGAATCCAATGGTCGCGACCGTGAATGGTTTCAAGTACGGGTTGCTGGGCATCGGAACGATTTCGCTGCGCGAATGGCTCGTCAGCGTCGCCGAAACCGTCACGGTCGTGATATCAGGCCTCTGGTTCTTCGGCCGCGCGGAAGCGGACGCCGCCGACAGGATGTGACGCGGTCCACTACACCTTTTCGTCGTCACCCTTCAGAGAGATGTGATACTGGAACAGCTTCCGAGGCGTGCTCGATGGCGCGACCGAGCCGTGCGCCGCAAACAAGGTGTTTGGAAAGGCCACCATCGTGTTCGGTCGGAACGGCACCCGCATGACTTCCGTGCACGCAATCCCTGCCTCGTGAAAGTACTGCGTGCTGCCGTCGCGCACGCACGCCACGAAATCGAGCGGACGATCGGCCTTGTAGAAGATCGTTCCCGAATGATTGTCGCCGGCGTCATCGGGAAAATAGTGGAGTACGGTGGCGAGGTACGGCACCGAGTCGACGTGCGGCTTCAGTTCGTATCCGTTGGCTCGCATCATCAGCCGGCCGACGTTGGCGCGATAGGACCAGTCGCGTGCGCCAGCCATGGGATATTCGACGAGTCCCGCATCGAACGCCGAACGGATATGTTCGACACGCTCCCGGATTTCCGACTCGAAGAGTCTGACCACGATCGGCGAGATGATCGTGCGGTTGACTGTCGCGACGAAAAAATCCCAGATGGCGCGCTGTGTGGGCTCGAGACGTTCGTACCCGCCCCTCCTCGGGTCCGCGGCCGTTCCGCCGGGGACCAAGTCGAACTTCTGGCCCGTCTTGTCGCGCTTGAACAATTCGGTTGAAGGCCATGCAGCGGCGAGCTGCCGGTAGAAGTCCGGATCGAGGGCGTCGGTGACGATGACGTGCGGTACCGGATCATCAACGCGACGGACCGTCGAAAACCGCCGTTCGATGTACGCGCGCACCTCGGCTTCGTTGACGCGGCTCGTCAGATTCGTCATCGATGCAACTCATTGTACCGGACGGCTTCAGATGCGGCTGGCCGTTATAATCGCTAGGCATAGGTTCCCAGCTGCCTGAATCCCATCGCACGAGGTCGCAGCAGACGGGCCGCATTCTTTTTGCGCTCAACGAACCAGGCTACTACCGGTTCTACGGCTCGACGATCGTCGAGTTGGCCAACCGCGGGTGGGATGTCGACGTTGTCTTCGACAAGCCGGACAAGCGTGGTCCGGATGTGGTATTGCCGTCGAACGCCGGCCCGCGTGTTCGGTCCCTTGGAGCGCTGCCCGGAAGCATTTCGCCCTTCGCGAAGAATCTGCGGATTGCGATCGATTGCATCCGCTATCTTGAGCCCGCGTTCGCGCGAGCGGACTACCTGCGTCGCCGGGCCGAGAAGGAGTTGGGTCCCTCATTGGGATTCATCAAACAGATTGGCGGTCTCCCTCGGTCCGTCGTGTCTGCGGCGATTGGCATCGCCCGACTCGCCGAGCGCTTCGTACCCGTGGATCGGACCGTCGTTTCGTTTCTGCGCGATGTCCAACCGGATGTCGTCGTCGTCAGTCCCGTGGTGATGATCGGTGGCAGCGGCGTTCAGGAAACCGAAGTGGTTAAAGCCGCGCGGGCCCTCAGAATACCGTGCGCCGTCGGAGTCGCCAGCTGGGACCACTTGACCAGTAAAGGTCTCATCCGCGTCGTTCCTGATGCGGTGATGGTGTGGAACGCGATACAGGCGCAGGAAGTGGAGCGCCTCCACCGCATTTCACGGCAGCGCGTCATGATCACGGGAGCGCAATCGATGGACCGCTGGTTTGAGCGTCCGCGCCCCGGCACGATCGAAGCGTTCCGGCGAAGTCTCGGTATCGATGCCGGCAGGCGAGTCGTGCTGCTCGTCGGATCGTCGCGCAACATGGCTCCCGGCGACTCCGAGGTGGATTTCGCACGCCGATGGATCGCCGCGCTGCGAACGTCCGCCTGTCACGCCGTTCGGGAGGCGTTCGTAATCGTCCGGCCGCACCCGGGAAATGTTGATCCCTGGCGTTCGGCACAGTTGAACGACCGCCACGCCGTGGTGCACCCGAAAACGTATGCGTCCAAGATTCTCACGGACGACGCAGAGGTCGATACGTTCTGGCATACGCTCCTCGCGAGCGATGCAGTGGTCGGCATCAACACAACCGCGATGATCGAAGCCGCGATCGTTGGCCGTCCCGTGCTGTCGGTTCGTGATGCCGCATTCGCGCACAGCCAGGGGCAGACGCTGCACTTCGGCTATCTGCCAGCTCCCCGGGGAGGCTTCGTGACGATCGCGGACACGCTTGATGACCATCTACGCCAAATCGAGCACGTCCTCTCGCGATCCGAACCCGATCTGGCGGCGTCCAAGGAGTTCGTCAACCGGTTCGTGCGTCCGCTCGGCATGAGTACGAGCGCGACGCAGCACGTATCTGACGCCATCGAGCGTCTTGCGCGAGCGCACACTCGCGCGAGCGTCACATCGGATGCGTCGCTGGGAGACACCTCTGATGCGATTTCTCCTGGTCGTTAAGCAGAAGCGTAACGTCGACGCGTTTCTCAATACCGTTCGCTGCCTGCTCGATCGCGGTCACACCGTGGCGCTTGCCATTCAGGACCGCGATGAGAGGACCGAATCGCGATTGATCGAGTCTCTCAACCATCCTGCATTCCGCATCGTGGCGTGTCCAGCCGTTCGAACGGATGCACTTGCCGACGTGGCGAGTCTCGTCCGGCGACTTCGCGATTGCGTGCACTATCTGAAGCCGGCCATGCGATCGGCGACCAAGCTGCGTGCTCGCATCGTTGAACGCCTCCGGCAGGATCTGCGATTCGATGCCTCGGCGGAGGCCATTGCCGGCGGACTGGAAACCTTTCCCGCCGATCAGGTGCAGCGTCTCGACGCAGCCTTCGCTCTTGCTGAACGGGCGCTCCCGACCGATCCGCTATTCGATGCATTTCTCGAATCGGATCGTCCCGACGTGCTCCTCGTCTCTCCGCTGGTGCACTTTGGCCCTGCGCAGGCCGACCTGGTCGCCAGCGCGCGAAAGCTGGCGATTCCCGTGTGGATGCTGCTGTACAGCTGGGACAACCTGAGCACGAAGGGCACGATCCATGAGTGGCCCGATCGCATGTTCGTCTGGAATGAGCAGCAGCGAACCGAGGCGGATCAGTTACACGGCTACCCGCGCGAGCGGGTCACCGTCGTCGGTGCCCCGCGCTTCGATGCGTTTTTCGAACTCCGTTCTGGGATGACGCGCCGGGAGTTCCACGAGTCGTTGGGTCTCGACGCGTCGAGGCCGACGCTGCTGTACGTGTGCTCGTCGCGGTTCGTCTCTGAAGGAGAACTCTCCTTCATTCGCAAGTGGATGGCCGAACTCCGCGCTTCGGCGTCGGCAGCGTTGCGCGAGTGCAACATCGTCGTGCGGCCTCACCCCGACATTCCGTTGCTGCCGGACACCGAGCGGATGTCACGACACAGATGGCCGGCGCTGCCAGATGTGGCCGCCAAAGTCGCGCGGCCGTTCGCCGATCCACGGGCGATCGTACTGCAGACAGATTTCACGACGCCCCGGGGTCTCTTCGAATCGATCGAGCACAGCACGGCCGTGGTCGGACTGAACACGACCGCGGAGCTCGAAGCAGGCATCGTCGGACGCCCCGTATGCACGCTTGTGACGGACCACGCGGCGGTCGATGGACAGAGCAGCACGCTGCATTTCCATTACCTGACATCGCAGCATGGCGGATTCGTATCCAGCGCGGCGACATTTGCCGAGCACATCGATCAGCTTGACGCGGCGCTGACACGGCCCCCGGATGTCGGCGCGGTTCGTCGGTTTGTCGAAGCTTTCCTCCGGCCCCATGGCATCGATCAGCCGGTCGCCCCGTTGTTCGCCGAGCTGCTGGAACGAATAGCAGACTCACCGCAGCCATTGCCTGAGGCGACGCCACTTCCAGCGGCTGATCACGTCGCGATCAACGACGTGATCGCATCACGGTCGTGGTCTGATCGGCCAGTCGTCAGCCTTGCCGATCCCCATGCGGATGTGAAGCTCTATCGCACGCCGGAGGTCGAACGGCATCTCGTCAACGGCGTCGTCACCGCGTCCCCTGCGGCGGTCGAGTGGATCGACGATTCGATCGGCTTTGGCGATGTGGTGTACGACATCGGGTCCGGCCTCGGACAGTACGTTCTTCTCGTCGCCAAGCGCCGCGGCGCCATTGTCGTCGCATTCGAGCCGGCGTACGCCGCCTATGCGGAGCTCTGTGACAACCTGCTGCTCAATGGATGTGAAGCATCGGTGATTCCGATTCCACTGGCGCTCGCGGCGTCGGAGGGGCTCGCCCAGATGAAATATCAGCCGGCGATGCCAGGCCAGGTCGGATACACCGTCCACGACGATATCCGGTGGCGAGTCAAACATCGTGGGCGCAACGCGCCGTACGTGCAGCCCGCGTGTCTGACGACTCTGGATGGCGCGATCTCGCGCCACGGGCTGCCGAGGCCGAACCATGTGCGACTGTCCGACGGTTCAATGGCCGTCATCGCGGGCGCCGCTGCTACCTTGTCGTGCCCATCGCTGAAGACCATACAGGTACATACCAACGCCGATCGGGAAGGCGACATGAAGGGTGCGTTGGCAGCACATCGCTGGCAGGTGCGCTCGCGCAGCGAAACCACGAATGCGGTGTGGCTAGTCTTCACGCCGGCCGGCGGCGGCATCAGCCCCGCTGGCTCTTGAACATCGATTTGCTGAAAGGCACCGTTGCGGCCGTGAAGGTCAATGGGTCGACACCATCGACATGCAGAAGCACGCTCGTGCGACGAATCCTGAAGAGCGCACGACTTCGCGTGAACTCGATGAAGTAGTCGACCAGGCCTGGCGACTCGTGGCCGAAGTCGTGCCACATTATTGCGCCGCCAGGCGACAACATCTCGAACGCCTTTTCGGTGTCGTTCTTCACGCCTTCATACGAGTGATCGCCATCGATCCAGATGAAGTCCATCGAGCCGCGGAACGGTGACGGATCGAATTCAAATGCGTTCTTCCGGATCATGGTGATTCGCTCCGCCTCTGGCGTGCCGGCGAAATAACTTCCGACGGCACTCGCGAACCGCCATGGATTCTGCGAGGCGGGCAGGTCGAGAGTCCATACGTGGGCGGCCGGATCTGACGCGGCAAGATGTGCGGTCGTCCTGCCGAGGAACGTGCCGAATTCAAAAATCCGTGCGGCGTGACGGTGGTGCGCCGTTGCCACAACGTACGGAATCTCCGCGTGGTTCGCGTGACCGCTCTCCTCGTGAATCGCCGACAGAGGTACGGCGACGTTCTCGATACCAGGCAGAATCGACGCGAGCGGTAGTTCGCGCAGCTGGCAATGGCGGCGCGTCCGTGCGAACCGCTCTTCGCTCAAGAACCGGCGAAGACGCTTCTTCTCTCGCGCGATGTCCCGGCTCGGGGCCGGGTCGTCACTGGCAGTCGCGTACGACGCCCACCGTCGCAGCATCTCTGCGACTTCCGGGTGGGTCTCGTCTGGTGTCGAAGCCACTTGATCAACTCCGTGCGCAGCCAGCTCCGGCTACTGTGATCGTGCCGCGAGTTGGACGGCGTTCAGCTGCGCGTAACCGCTTGCATGCATCACGCGCAAGGGCTTCTTGACGACCAGTCGGCCGCCTTTGTCGGTGGTCGCATCCCCGGCGGCGATCGCTCGTGACTTGATGTGGTCCAACTCCGCGGAAAACAACTCCTGGAGTTCACTGTCGAGCGACAAGATGCTGTGATCACGCCATCGTTGGTACATGGCCAGCCGATTCTCCCGCTGCGTCGCCGTCATCGGTGCAGGCTGAAGATGGTCCACGCGTTTCGCCAGGCACAGCATCTCACTCTTCCCTGCCCGGGGATGGCGGATGAATACAGGATCGAAACCCTGATGACGCAACACACGCGCTAACGTCGGCAAATCGAAGTTCTGAAAGTGGAAACACTTCATTTCGCCGAACAGATTTTTTCGTTTGTGCGTGTGCATGAAATAGTCATCGTTTTCCATGTACAAGTACACGTATCCGCCGGGGTTGAGCTTGTCGCGCAACACCTGCCAGAAGCGGCGCGGCTCGATCGCGTGAGTCACGATGTGGCGGGCGAGGATGAGGTCGAATGTTCCCTCGAATGGAACGCTCAGACTCTCGAAATCGAGCAGTGCGCTGGGCAAAGGGTTCAGGACGTCGATGATTAGCGAGTGCCTTTCCGACATCGGCATCGCGATTGTCTCTGCGGCGCCGTACGCGCGCTTCAACACATCGAGAATGAAGCCACTGGTCGCTCGGAGTTCCAGGATTCGCTTTCCTTGGACAGGAATGAGCGAACCAATCAGGTTGGCGTGGAATGAGTTCGCGACTCGTTCCTCAAACACATCCGCCATCCATTCGCTGTGCGAGACCTCCTCTTCTTCGGTCACCAGCCATCCGCGCGTGAGTCTGTGGTGAAGCTCCGCTCTTTCGTCGGCGCTTATGTCCGTGACACGGTTTGCCGTCTGTTCTGCCTCGGTCCGGCCGAGAAACTCATCGAATCGCGCGTACAACCACTCGGTTTCCTTCCCTTCGGGTCTCCGGCTGGCATAGACGAGGCCGCAGGTTCGGCACAGGCAATAGTCGTATCGCGTGAATGGTGTGTCACGCATGTACGCGAGTAGGACGAGACCGTTAAATTCGAAAACGGGTTCCCGTTCGGCTCCGTTGCATCCCGGACACGCACACACATCGCGCATCACCGAGCTCCTTCGCCCAGCGGCACCGCCTTGCCGGATCGTTCCGCCAGATCCTCGTCGGCAGTCGTTTGTTTGTTCAATTCCCAGACGAGTCGGGGAGCGACCACACCGCCGAGGTGATCGCGTTGCTGTGCTGCCGGATCAAACACTTGAAAGGTCAATGCGTTGTGCGCGACCGCAGGCACGTATTCGTCATCGCGGAACGTGACGACATTGACGTCCACGGCATAGATGGTGTCGGCGAGGAGTCCCCCGGGAACAAGAATGTCAGCCGTATAGACACCGGGTTGCTCGATGAGTACGTCTTCGGGATAGCGCGATCGGAAGGCGACGGCTCCGCGCGCTCGAACATGGATCGTCCAACGGCCATAGTACCCAGCGACCCTGAATCGATGCACGATCTTGATGCGGCATTCCTGGGTGGCGTGAATCGCGCCAATCTGACGACCGTCGGTCGAGTGGAGACTGACTGAGAGGATTTCCCCGTGCGGTGTCTGGTGGGAGCCGCCGCGCGTATTCAACCGCGAAGCGGACAACGTCCAAGCGGAGCTCTGATATTCCGTCACGACCTCGCCGGGTTCGCCAATCTTCACGATCTCACCAGCGTTCAACCACAGGACACGATCGCAAAGCCGTGTGATGGCATCCATGTCATGCGATACGAACAGCACGGTCATCCCATCGCGGCCCGCCTGTTTCACACGATCGAGGCACTTTTCCTGGAACTCGAGATCACCGACGGCGAGCACTTCGTCGGCCAGCAAAATATCAGGGCGCATGTTGATGGCGACCGAAAACGCCAGGCGCAAGTACATGCCGCTCGAGTATTTCTTCACCGGCGTGTCGAGGAATTCACCGATACCCGCAAACTCGACGATGTCCGGCATGCGCAGCTCGACCTCCTGCGCGGAGATGCCATAGAGCGCGGCGTTCAGAAAAAGATTCTCTCGACCGGACAGGTCAGGTTGGAACGCCGCGCCGAGTGCAAGCAGCGGAATCACCCGGCCGCGTCCGACAACGCGTCCGGTCGTGGGCGCGGTGACGCGAGACAGTACCTTCAGCAGCGTCGTCTTACCCGCGCCGTTCGCGCCGATGATGCCGAGAATGGTCCCGCTCGGGACTGTGAAGCTGACGTTCTGCAGCGCCCACAGATCGCGCTTCATGCGCGAGCCGATCTGGTACCGCTTTCCCAGTCCTTTGACGTGAAGTGCGTCCATCGCAGCCATATGGATTATATCGGTATGATCACAAGGTCACTGGACCATGGATGTCGACATCAGCATTTCTCCCGACGAGATCGACCACGCGTTCATGCCGTATGTCGTACGGCGATATGCGTCCGACGATCCGGAATGGCAGGCCATCGTCGCGCGTCTTGAACGAAAAGAGCGCCGGCGTTTCGAGCGATTGCGCGACAACGAGATCTCTTCTCGCGACTCGACGCGCATCGAACAGCAATACGATTCGATCTGGCGTCGCAGTCTCGAGGAGCAGCTCGACGGCCGACCCAGTGCGTTCGAATGGTCGCGGGGAACGGTCGTCGCCAGGAGCATCGGTCGGAAGCGCGTCCACCAACTCGTGCTGCTGAGGGCACTGGAAGCGCTCTCACCGCGACGCGTGCTCGAAGTTGGCTGTGGCAACGGCCTGAATTTGCTCCAGCTGTCCGCACATTTTCCGGATGTCCGATTCGCCGGATTGGAATTGACGACCGCCGGCACGAGCGCCGCGCGGGCGCTCTTGGGACAGACTGAGCTGCATCCTGCCGCGGCGGAATTTCTCGTCGGCTCCTTTCGCGACTCGACCGCACCGTGGCGTGTTCGGCTGCAACAGGCGACGGCCGCACAGATGCCGTACAGGGACGGTGCGTTCGACGTGATTGTTACCGTCCTTGCGCTTGAGCAGATGGAATCGATTCGCGAACGGGTCCTCGCTGAACTTCGACGGGTAGCGTCCCGATACGTCGTGATGATCGAGCCGTTTCACGAACTGAATTCGGAGGGACTCAGACGGCAGTTCATCGCATCAAACCAATACTTCGATGCCCGCATCGACGCGTTGGTGCATTTCGGCTTGCGGCCGGTGTTCACGTTCGCCGACATGCCGAACAAAGTCCTCTTCCATGCCGGCCTTGTCGTCGCCGCCGTCAGCTGAGAGCGCTGAACCGCGCGCTTTTTGCTAGGCTGGTACGGAAACATGGGCTCTGATCTCGGTTCGAAACTTGTGAAGGCGTTTCGCGTCCGCGGCGCCGGTGTGCGACGCATCTACTTCAATGCGCGGCGCCTCGAGAGATTCTTCAGGGACTCGGATCGCAGGACCACCCTCCAGCAGCTCCCGCGAACCAGTCTTCGCATCAGGCGTGAGCTCGGTTTCGAGATCGTTCCACCCGGCGCCTTTGCCGAAACCGATGCGATCGTGCGCGACGCACGCGACGCGCTCGCCACGTTCGATGCGGCGGCGCCGCCCTCTGGAAAGAACCGCAAACGCTTCCTGCAGAACGTCCTCGACGCCGGGACGCTCACACGCGAATCGGCCGCGGTGCGGTTTGCTCTGCGCGACGACGTCCTCGCCGCCGTGTCGGAATACTTGCGGATCGTTCCGTTCCTGACGTCGATCCAGGTTTTTCATTCGGACACCGTCGACGGTGTTCCGACCAGCAGCCAGCTCTATCACTGCGACGGCGACGACGTGACGCAGATCAAGATTTTCGTGTACTGCAGCGACGTCGATCCCGCATCGGGTCCGCTGACCGTCCTCGATGCCGACGCGAGCGCGCGCGTGCAGCGATCGACGCGCTACTGGTACCGCTCGCGCCTGACCGACGAGCAGGTCGACGCGGTCGTCGGCGACGGACACGTCTATCCGATTCTCGGACCGAGCGGTACGGCGGCGTTCGTCGACACGAGCCGCTGTTTTCACTTCGGTTCCAGGGTCGCACCCGGTGCGCCGGCGCGTCTCGTGACGATGATTCAGTACCAAACCCCCTACTCCTTCATGGTGCCGACGTCGGCGCAGGCGACTCTGCCGTTTCGGCGGCTGCTCACTCCGGGACTCGGCAAGCTGCAGCGTCACGTGCTCGGCGAGTAGCCACGCCGACCCCTCCGACGGACCGTCCGCAGCACGGTTCTTCGCGTTGTTTCCCACTCCGAAATGTCTTACTATTCAGGAGTTGTCGCCATTCTGGCCGACGAATTGCTGCCCGGCTTCATCGCCGGGCGTAACGGCAGGCCCTATCCAAAATACCGGCCCACTTCCGATGCCCTAGCGAGCGCCCCCAGGTCCTCTGGGGTTTGGCGGCGCCTTGCGAAGCGTGTGTGCGAGCAGCCGGTTTTACACGAGTTTTCGCGCCTCGATGTAGGTGAGAGGACGGTAGTCCGTACCGTTTCCGCCTGACCTGATGAAAATCCTCTTCTCTCTCGGCAGCTTCGGGTTCCTTCGGAACTTCGAACCGGCTGTTCGTCTGCTCGCGCAGCACGGTCACGACGTCCATCTCCTCGCCGAGCGCAAGGACAGCGTTGGCGGGATTAGGACACTTGAGTTGCTGGAGCGCGACTATTCGGAGCGGATTCGCCACAGCTACGCGAAGTTCCACAAGGACTCGACGTGGCAGCCGCTCGCGACGCAGCTCCGGCTGACGCTCGATTACTGGCGCTATCTCGATCCGCGTTACGACGAATCGCCGAGCCTTCGCGCGCGCGGCGCGTCGCAGGCGCCTCCGCTGGCGTCGACGCTCGCCGCCGCGCCCGTGCTCGGATCATCGCCCGTCCGATCGCTGATGGGACGCGTCATACGCGGGCTCGAGCGCGCCGTCCCGCCCAACGACGCCGTCGAGGCGTTCCTCCGCAAGGAGCAGCCCGATCTGCTGCTCGTCACGCCGCTGCTGTATTTCGGATCGCAGCAAGTGGAGTACGTGCGCGCCGCGCGCGCCCTGGGGATTCCGACGGTGCTGGGCGTCGGCAGCTGGGATCACCTGACGACGAAAGGGCTCATACACGAGCAGCCCGATCGCGTCATCGTTTGGAACGAGGCGCAGCGCGTCGAAGCCGGCGAACTGCACGGCATTCCGCGCGATCGCGTGACAGTCACCGGCGCGCAAGCCTACGACCACTGGTTCAGCGCGAAGCCGACGCTGCTGCGCGCCGAGTTCTGCGCGAAGGTGGGCGTCCCGTCCGACCGTCCGCTCCTGCTGTATCTCTGTTCGTCGCCGTTCATTACCCCGCACGAAGTCGGGTTCGTCCGCCGGTGGATCGAGGCGATTCGATCGTCGAGCGATCCCGAGCTGCGGAGAGCCGCGCTGCTCATCCGGCCGCATCCTCAGAACGCGCAGCAGTGGCAGGACTTCGATCCGTTCGCGTACGAGGCGGTCGGCATCTGGCCGCGCGCCGGCGCGAACCCTGTCGATAGCGAGGCGCGATCGGATTACTACGATTCGATGTACCACAGCGCCGCTGTCGTCGGCGTGAACACCAGTGCGCTGATCGAATCGGGCATCGTCGGCCGTCCGGTGTACACGGTGCTCACTGCGGAGTTCGCGGGACAGCAGGAAGGCACGCTCCACTTCCAGCACCTGAAGAACGTCAACGGCGGCCTGCTCACCGTCGCCGCGTCGCTCGAGGAGCATTGCGAGCAGCTTCACGACGCCGTGCGGCGCGGCAATGAGCCCGATCCACGAAGCCGTGCGTTCGTCGAAGCGTTCGTCCGTCCGTACGGCATCGATCAACCTGCAGCGGAACGCTTCGTCGCAGCCGTCGAAGCCGAGGCCGCGGTGCGACCCGCGCCACGGCGCACGCAGCCGTTCGGCGCCGTACTCGCGCGACCGCTGCTTGCGCCGATGGCTGTGGCCGCGGCTCTCGGGCAGCGGCGCCGCCGCGCACGCCGTCGCGTCGATGGCGACAATCCGCATCGTCCGCTGAAGCTGATGTTCGTCGTCGGCTCGGCGGAGTACATCCGCTACTTCGACTCGACGATGACGCTGCTGATGGATCGCGGGCACGACGTCAGCATCGGCGTCAACCGGCTGCGCGAGCGGAAGCACGCGCGGCTCGAGGGGATCGAGGATGCCCGCACGCGGATCCTCGGCGTCGTTCCGAAGCGGCTCGACCTCTGGACACCGATGGCGCGCGCCGTCCGCGGCACGTTCGATTTCGTCCGCTACCTGCAGCCTCGCTTCGCGGAAGCACCGGCGCTGCGCGCGCGCATGAAGCGCAAGGTTCTGCCGTCGTGGATGGCGTGGCTCGATCGCACGCAGACGCTGGATGAGCGGCAGGTGGCGACGTGGTATCGATGGCTGTCCCGCGTCGAAGCGGCGATCCCGGTGAGCCGGCGCCTGACGCATTTCCTGTCGACCCACCAACCCGATGCCGTCATCGTCTCGCCGCTCGTCGACGCCGCATCCGACCAGGTCGACATCGTGCGTGCGGCGCAGTCGCTGGGCATTCCAACGGTCGCCGCCATCGCGTCGTGGGACAACCTGACCAACAAGGGGCAGCTTCGCGTGCAGCCGGACGTGGTGACCGTCTGGAACGAGGAACAGAAGCGCGAAGCGGTGACGCTGCATGGCATCGAGCCCGGCCGCGTTGCCGTCACGGGTGCCCAGCTGTTCGATCGCTGGTTCGAACGGCGTCCGAGCCAGTCGCGAGAGGCATTCTGCGCGATGGTGGGGCTGCCGGCCGATCGGCCGATCATCCTCTACACCGGATCGTCCGTGTTCATTTCGCCGTCGGCGATCGAGGCGCCATTCGCACGCCGATGGATCGAGTCGCTGCGCGCATCGGGCGATCCGCTGCTCGCCGGCGCGGCGATCCTGATCAGGCCGCATCCGTTCAACGTCGAAGGCTGGCAGACGACCGGCTTCAGCGACCTCGGTCCAGTGGCGATCTTTCCGAACGGACGCTTCACACCGTCAGCGGACACGGCGCGCACGAGCTTCTTCGATTCGTTGTACTTCGCATCGGCGATCGTCGGCGTGAACACGAGCGCCATGGTCGAAGCGGCGATTCTCGGCAAGCCGGTACTGTCGCTGCTGACCGAAGAGTTCGCCGCGACGCAGAAGGGCACGCTGCACTTCCATTACCTGCTGCCGGAGAATGGCGGCTTTCTCCGCATCGCGAGCTCGCTCGGCGAGCATGTCACGCAGCTGCGGGACGCGATGCGGAATCCTGACGTCTCGCGTGCGCAAACGGAGTCATTCGTCCGCTCGTTCCTGCGTCCGAACGGCCTCGACGTGCCGTGCACGCCGCTTCTGGCCGACGCGCTGGAGCGCGCTGCCGATCATCCGCGACCGCCCGTCGCCGAGACATTCGGTGCGCGTGTGCTTCGCGTCGCGCTGCTGCCGGCCGCGCTCGTGCTGCGGGTGATGGCGCTTGGCGGCGGGCATGGCCTGTTCTCGCGTCACGGGATCGCGGAAGCGTCGGGTGAGCTGGGCAAGGGCGCTCGCGGCTGGATCCGCGTGCTGCTGATTCGTCCGGCACAGGCGGCGCTGTGGGTCGTGCGCCGCATCGGCGCGGTCGTGCAGCGTGGCGCGCGGCGAAGCGTCTCCTACGTGCAGAGCGCGCCGCGTCGAATCGTGCGTCTGTTCCGCCACCTTCGATATCACGTCGCCGTCCGGCTTCGAGGTGATGGCCACGCCTGATCGACTGCGGATTCTGCTGTCGATGCGCAACTTCTGGTACGTCCGCATCTTCGAATCCGTCGTTCGCCGGCTCGCCGAGCGCGGCCACCAGATCCATCTGCTGATCGGCCACGATCCCGATCCGACGGGACAGTGGACGCCCTCCGCCGACGCCCTCGCCGCGTCTTCACCCAACATCACCATGGCGTTCGCGCATCGGTCGATTGACGACCGCTGGCTCGACCTGCGGATGATGCTGCGGCTCGGCGGCGACTACGTGCGGTTCGTTCAGCCGGAGTACGACGCCGCGCCGATTCTCCGTGAGCGTGCGCGCGATCGAGTGCCCGAGATGATCCGCAACGCGGCCGACTACGACGGACCCGCCCGGTACGGCGTGCGACGATTGCTGCGCGCAAGCCTGCGCGCCGCCGAACGCGTGCTGCCGCCGGCGCCGGAGCTGGAGAAGGCGGTACGCGAGTATCAGCCCGACGTGACGCTGGTGACACCGTTGATCGATCTGGGCTCGTATCAGCACGACGTGGTACGCGTCAGCCGCGCGCGCGGCATCCCCACCGCCGTCTGCGTCGGCAGCTGGGATCACCTGTCGAGCAAGGCGCTGATTCGGGATCAGCCTGATGTCGTGTTCGTCTGGAACGAGACGCAGAAGCGCGAGGCGGTGACGATGCATGGCGTCGCAGCCGAGCGCGTGACCGTCACCGGCGCGCAGTGCTTCGATCAGTGGTTCGATCGTCAGCCGGCACTCGCGCGCGATCTGTTCGCAGAGAAGGTCGGGCTCGACGCTTCGCGGCCGTTCCTCCTGTATGTCTGCTCGGCGCTCTTCGAAGGCAGCCCCAACGAGGCGCAGTTCGTCCTGGCGTGGCTGGCCGCGTTGCGATCGAGCAGCGACGAACGCCTGCGGCACGCTGGCGTGCTGATCCGTCCGCACCCGAAGCGCAGCGTCGAGTGGGACGGCGTCGACCTGTCTCCGCATCCGAACGTGGCGCTCTGGCCGAGGCGGGGCACGGCGCCGAACGACGCGCCGAGCAAGGCGGACTATTTCGATTCGCTGTTCCACAGCGCCGCGATCGTGGGGCTCAACACCAGCGCGCTGATCGAAGGCGGCATCATCGGCCGACCCGTGCACACGCTGCTGCTGCCCGAGTTCCAGAAGAACCAGGAAGGCACGCTCCACTTCCACTACCTCCTCGATGCCGGGCTGCTGCGCGCGACGCGCACGCTGCCCGAGCACGTGGCGCAGCTCGCCTCGACGCTGGCAACCGCCGATCCCTCGACGAACGCGAACCGCGCGTTCGTCGAAGCGTTCGTGCGGCCGAACGGGCTGCACGTCAGCGCGACGGAGACCTTCGTCGACGCCGTTGAGCGCCTGGCGGCCCTCACGCCGCAACCGCTGCGCGACCCGGCGTGGGCGCCTGTGGTTCGCGTCATGCTGTCGCCGATCGCGGCGCGCACGAGCGGCACGTTCATCGAGTCGATCGGCCGGCAGCGCCGCTACCGCGAGAAGGCGGCGGACGCGGCGGCACGGAACGCCGCGCTGCATGAACAGCGCGCCTCGGAGAAGGCACACCGGCTCGAGGAGCGGCGGCTGCGCACCGACGCGGAGATGCGCGCGCGCGCCGAGCGCGTGAAGCGGAACCACGAGGAGAAGCTGCGGCGCCGTGCCGAGAAGCAGCGCGAGAAGGATCAGCGGCTCGCGCGCCGTCGCCGTGAAAAACAGCGTCACGCGCTGACGGCCACTCTCGCGAAGTACTACCACCGCCTGATCGATTCGTCCTCACGCGGCTGATGCGCATCCTGTTTCTCGGCCGGCACTACACGTACTTCCGCAACTTCGAGTCCGTGCTGCGCGAGCTCGCGTCGCGCGGTCATCACCTGCACCTCGCCGTCGAACAGGACGAATCGCTCGGCGGCACGAAACTGATCAACGGTCTCGTCGCGGAATGTCCGCACGTCACCGCAGGTCCGCTGCCGGAGCGTCCCGAGGACGACTGGACGTGGACGGCGACGCGGCTGCGTCTCGGTCTCGACTACCTGCGCTATCAGCATCCGGTCTTCGATCGCGCGTACAAGCTGCGCGAACGATCGCGCGGACGCACGCCGGGTGCGTTCGTCGCGCTCGGCGCAGCGGTGCATGCGTCGGGCGGATGGGCGAGGCGTGGCGCGGAAACGTTCTTGCGCCGTCTCGAGCGCGCCATTCCCGACACGCCGTCGATTCGTGCATTCGTCGAAGCGCAGACGCCCGATCTGATGCTGCTGACGCCGCTCATCGACCTCGGCTCGTCGCAGATCGAATACCTGCGCGCCGCGCGCGCGCTCGGTGTGCCGACGGCGTTGTGCGTGTGGAGCTGGGATCACCTCTCGAGCAAGGCGCTCATTCGCGAGTGCCCCGATCGCGTCTTTGTCTGGAACGAGACGCAGAAGCGCGAGGCGGTCGACCTGCATCGCGTTCCCGCCGACCGCGTCGTGGTCACCGGCGCCCAGTGCTTCGACCACTGGTTCGATCGATCGCCGTCGCGAACGCGCGAGCAGTTCTGCCGCCAGATCGGCTTCGATGCCGGCAAGCCGTACGTGCTGTGGGTCTGCTCGGCGCTGATTCACGGCAGCCCCGCGGAGGCGCCGCTGGTCATCGACTGGATCCGCAGCCTGCGCGCCGGCGGCGATCCCATGCTGCGCGATGCCGGCGTGCTCGTGCGGCCGCATCCGTCGCGGACGGCGGAGTGGGATTCGATCGACACGCGCGGCCTGAACGCCGTCGTGTGGGGGAGCAACCCGATCGACGAACAGGCGAGAGCCGACTACTTCGATTCCATCTTTCACAGCGCAGCGGTCGTCGGCCTCAATACGAGCGCGTTCATCGAAGCCGGTATCGTCGGCCGGCCGGTGTTCACGATCGTGATGCCGGAGTACGAAGACAACCAGCATGGCACCGTGCATTTCGACTACCTCGTGAATGCCGGCGGTGGCCTTCTCGCTGTGGCGAACGGTCTCGAGGCGCATCGCGCCCAGCTCTCGGCCGCGCTGGCGCACCCGCAGGCGGGCGTGAAGCCGTTTGTCCGCGAGTTCGTGCGTCCGCACGGGCTTGATCGCGCAGCGACGCCGATCTTCGTCGAGGCGGTCGAATCGATGCGGGGCCTGCGCGTCGAATCGTCACGGCCGGATGCGCTCGCGCCCGTCTGGCGCTGGATGCTGCGGCGCATCGCGTCGATGCGCGATCGCGAACAGTACGAGCGGTGGACGCTGTCGCCACGAGAGCAGGCGAGCGCCGACCGGCTCCGCACGATGCGCGAGCAGAAGGCCATCCGTCGCGCGATGGGGCGCGCCGAAAAGGATGCGAAGCGCTTGCGCAAGCTGAAGGAACGCGCGGAGAAGATTTCGTGAGAAAGGTCTGCGTCCTCATCGGATCGCGCGCCAACTACGGCAGCATCAAGTCGGCGATGCGGGCGATCGCGGCGCATCCCGATCTGCAACTCCAGCTCGTCGTCGGTGCGTCGGCGCTGCTCGATCGCTTCGGCTCGGTCGTCGACGTGATCGAATCCGACGGTTTCGCCCCCGATGCGAAGGTGACGATGATCGTCGAAGGCGAGACGCCGTCGACGATGGCGAAGTCGACGGGCCTGGGGCTGATCGAGCTGCCCACCGTCTTCGATCACCTCAAGCCCGACGTCGTGATCAGCGTCGGCGATCGATTCGAAACCATGGCGACGGCCGTGGCGGCGGCGTACATGAACATCCCGGTCGCCCACACCATGGGCGGCGAGATCAGCGGCACGATCGACGAGAGCATTCGCCACGCGGTCACCAAGCTCGCGCACGTGCACTTCCCGGCGAACACCCAGGCAGCCAATCGGATTCTGCGCATGGGCGAGGATCCCCTCTCGGTGCACGTCGTCGGATGTCCGCGCGTCGATCTCGTCGCGGACATCGTCGGCGGTGATGGCCACATCGGCTCCGCCGAGTGGCTCGATCGCGAAGGCGCCGGCGCCCACATCACGCTCGACGATCCGTTTCTCCTCGTCAGTCAGCACCCGGTGACGACGGAGTACGGCCAGGGCGAGAGGCAGATCAACGAGACGCTCGCGGCGCTCGACGAGCTGCGGATGCCGACGATCATGCTCTGGCCGAACGCGGACGCCGGCTCCGAAGACATCGCACGCGGCATGCGGAAGTTCCGTGAGCACGGCCGGCACGACTACATCCGCTTCTACAAGAATTTCCCGATCGACACCTACGTCCGGCTGATGAACACGTGCGCGTGTGCCGTTGGCAATTCGAGCGCGCCGCTGCGCGAGGGCGCCTTCATCGGCGTACCGACGGTCAACGTCGGCACGCGCCAGTGCGGACGCGACCGCGGACCGAACGTCATGGACGTCGGATACGACCGCGGTCAGATCGTCGATGCCGTCAAGCGGCAGGTGACGCACGGGCGCTACCCATCGGATCATCTCTACGGCGATGGAGCAGCCGGGCCGCGCATCGCGGACGTGCTCGCCAAGACATCGCTGCAGGTCCAGAAGCGCCTGCACTATTGAGAGCCGGCGGGCCTGACAAGGCCCGCCCTCCGGCAGCATGACGAATGTTCTCGCGGTTATTCCCGCGCGCGGCGGCTCGAAGGGCATTCCCGACAAGAACCTGGCCCTGCTCTGCGGCCGTCCGCTGCTCGCGTACACCGCGGACGCGGTGAAGGGAAGCCGGCGGATCACGCGAGCCGTGATCAGTACCGATGACGCGCGCATCGCCGACTGCGCGCGGTCGCTCGGTCTCGACGTGCCGTTCATGCGCCCCGCATCGCTCGCGGGTGACGACGTTCCGATGCTGCCGGTGCTGCAGCACGCGGTCCGTGAGATGGAACAGAGCGGTTTCACTGCCGATGTCGTCGTTCTGCTTCAGCCGACGTCGCCGCTGCGGCGCGCGGAGCACATCGATGCCGCCGTCGATTGGCTGGAGCGTGCAGGCGGCGACTCGGTTGTCTCGGTTGTCGAAGTGCCGCATCAGTTCAATCCGGTTTCGGTGATGCGAATCGAGGAGGGATGGCTCAAGCCGTTTCTGGATGGGCCGTCGGTCACGCGCCGGCAGGAGAAGCCGCGGGTGTTCGCGCGCAACGGCCCCGCGGTACTGGCGGTTCGCGCTGACGTGGTCAAGCGCGGCTCTCTCTACGGCGATCGGTCATGGCCGCTCGGCATGACGCCCGAGGATTCGCTCGACATCGACACGCCGTGGGATCTCAGGCTCGTTGAATCGGTGCTCTCTGCGCGATCGAATGCACATTCCCTATAGGCGCGTCTCCGAATACAAGCCGGTCGATGTCAGCAAGCTTCGCCCGGGGAGCTCGTACAAGAGCCTCATCGAGAAGCGGACGCATCCGATCGATGAACTCGTCGCGAAGTTCGGACGGATTCCGGACGAACTGCTGACGCGCCGGCCGTGTCCCACGTGCGGCAGCACCGACGAGACGCTCGAGCTCGAGAAGGATCACATGCGGATCGTGCGCTGCCGGGCGTGCGATCTGGTGTTCGTGAACCCGACGTTCGACGAGGCGCACTACAAGCAGGTGTACGCGTCGCAGGCGTACCAGGACATCGTGCGCGACCTCGGCATCAACAGCCACGAGTATCGCGTCAACCGGTTCGGCGTCGAACGCGTCGGCATCATGGCCGATCACCTCCGGGCGCCGGCAGGACGCACACCGCGGTATCTCGACGTCGGCTGCAGTACGGGTTTCGTGGTCGAAGCCGCACGCGACAAGGGCTGGGACGCCATCGGGATCGATCTGAATCCATCGGCGATCGAGTTCGGGCAGTCGCGCGGACTCGATCTCCGGGCGGTCGCGCTCGAGGATGCCGGCTTTGCGCCGGGTTCGTTCGACGCGCTGTCGCTGTTCGACGTCCTCGAACACCTGCTCGATCCGGCGCGCACGCTGCGCGCGTGCGCGACGCTGCTGGCGCCCGGCGGCATCCTGTTCCTCTACGTGCCGAACTTCGACTCCGCGTCGCGGCTGCTGATGGGCGCAAATGCGCATTTCATCTGGCCGACGCACCACCTGAACTACTACACGCCGGCGACGATCCGCGATCTGATGGTGCGCCACGGCCTCGCTCCGGCCCTGATCGTCACCGAAGGCCTCGATATCGAGGACTACATCTGGTATCGCCGCGAGGTGCTGCAGCGCGATGCCGACGGCCTGGCGGAGGTCGCCGACGTCGTCCAGTTCCTCGCCAACGCCGGCTGCTACGGGAAGAACCTTCGGGTTGTTGCGAGGAAGTGAAAGTCCTTCTCACCGCGCTGCATTTTGCAAACCTCCGCATCTTCGAGTCGGCGATTCGTGAGCTCGCGGAGCGCGGTCATGACGTGGTGCTGGCCGCGGACGAGCGCGAGTCGTTCGGCGGGCAGGCGCTGGTCGAGGGACTGGCGCGCGAATATCCGAACGTCCGCTGGACGTGGGCGGCGCTCGCGCATGGCGATGCGTGGTTTCCCGTCGCGCAGAAAGTGCGCTTTTCGCTCGACTACGTGCGCTTCGTCGATGCCCGGTACGCCGACGCCCCGAAGCTCCGCATCCGCAACATCGTTCGCGCCCCGCGCGTCATTCGCTGGCTCAGTGCACCGCCCGCCTCGTCGTTGCGCGTCAATCGCGGCGTCCAATCGACGCTGCAATGGATCGAGAGGCACCTGCCTGCAAGCGGCGATGTCCGCGCGTTTCTCGAGTCCGAGTCGCCTGACGTGATTGTGCTCGCGTCGCTCACCGTGTCGCGATCGTCGGCGATGGATCAGTTGAAGGCGGCGCGCACGCTCGGGATTCCGACGGTCGCGGCGATTCAGAGCTGGGACCATCTCTCGAGCAAGGCGCCGCTGCACATCGCCGCCGATGCCACGCTCGTGTGGAACGACGTGCAGAAGCGCGAGGCCGTCGAGATGCATGGGCTCCCGCCGGCGTCGGTGGTCGTCACCGGCGCGCAATGCTACGACCAGTGCTTCGCGTGGCAGCCGACGCGCTCGCGCGCCGAGTTCTGCGCGCCGCTCGGCCTCGATCCGGCGCGGCCGTTCATCCTCTACGTCTGCTCCGCGATGAGTCCGGTGCCCGATCCGGTCGAGCCGCATTTCGTCCGGCAGTGGATCGAGGCCGTTCGCTCGAGCAGCGATCCGACGCTGCGCGAGGCGGGAATCCTCGTGCGGCCGCATCCCGAACGGATGCGGGAGTGGGATGGCGTGTCGCTCGAAGGCTTCGAACATGTCGCGGTCCAGGGAGGCTCGCCGATCTCGGCCGACGCGAAGGCGGACTACTTCGACTCGCTCGCCCACAGCGCCGCGGTTGTTGGCCTTTGCACGAGCGCGTTTCTCGAAGCCGCCATCCTCGGGCGCCCCGTCCTGACGCTGCAGCTCCCCGCCTACCGCATCCACCAGGACGGCATGGCGCACTTCCGGTACCTGCTCGACCTGGAAGGGGGTCTGCTGCAGACTGCCGGCGATCTGCCGTCCCACGTTCAGCAGCTCGGCGCCGCGATGCGAGACGACGCATCGATCGCCGAACGCAATCGTCGTTTCCTGACCGCGTTCGTCAGACCGCAGGGGATGGCATCGCCGTCCACGCCGCGATTCGCTGATGCCGTCGAGCAGGTGGCGCGCCGCGGTCGGCGTGCGCCGTTGCCAGTCTCCTTGTCGCTCGCGACGCGGATGGCGACGCGACTGAGCCTCGCGGGGACGCACGGCCTCGGTCGATGGCTGCTCATGGACGAGGGCGACATCGAGAAGGTCGAGCGCGACAGGGAGACGAGCGAGACGAAGGAGCAGCGCGCCGCGGCACGCGCCGCGTTTCGTGCCGCCAAGGCGCATGCGCGCGAAGAGGCGATCCGGCTTGCGTCCGAGCAACGGCGCGTCAAGCGCGAGCAGCAGCAGGAACGGCAGCGCGCCAAGACAGCGCTGCGCGACGAGCGCGCACAGCTCGACGAACTGCAGGAGCGGCGGAAGCGTCGCCAGCATCGCTGGCGCCAGTGGCGGTATCGGCTGGGGACGCTGACGCCGTTGATGCTGCTGAAGCGCGGGCTGCGCCGATGAAGCTGCTCGTCACCGCGCCGCACTTCGCCTACTTCCGCAACTTCGAGTCGGTCCTGGTCGAACTCGCGGTGCAGGGGCACGCGATTCACCTTGCTGCCGACGAAGCGGAGACGTTCGGCGGTCATGCGCTCGTCGAACGCCTCGCGACGTCGTATCCGCGCGTCACGTACGGCAGCGTGCCCTCGGCGGCGGGCGAGCCGTGGATGCCGTTCGCGCAGAAGGTCCGCTACGCGATCGACTACGCACGTTTTCGTGCGCCTCGCTATGCGGACGTGCCGAAGCTGCGGCTGCGCAGCGCCGAGCGCGCACCGCGCATCGTTCGATGGCTCGCCGGAAGCGGGAGCTTCGGCACCGCGGCTGTCGCGCGGGGCCTTCGATGGCTCGAACGATCGATGCCGCGAAGCGCGGCGATGCGCGCGTGGATCGAGGCGCTCGCGCCCGACGCGGTGATCCTGACGTCGCTCACATTCTCGCGTTCATCCGCGGTGGAGCAGTTGAAGGCGGCACGCGGCCTCGGCATCCCCGTGGCGGCGGCGATCATGAGCTGGGATCACCTGTCGAGCAAGGCGCCGCTGCACATCCCGCCCGACATGACGATCGTGTGGAACGACGTCCAGAAGCGCGAAGCGGTCGACATGCACGGCCTGGCGCCCGACACCATCGTCGTCACCGGGGCGCAGTGTTACGACCAGTGGTTCGAACGACAGCCGTCACGGACGCGCGAGATGTTGTGCCGCGACATGCAGCTCGATCCGTCGCGGCCGTTCGTCGTCTACGTCTGCTCGGCGATGAGCCCCGTGCCGACGCCACTCGAGCCGCATTTCGTCCGCGAGTGGGTCGCGGCGCTGCGCGCCAGCAGCGATCCACGGCTGCGCGACGTGGGGATCCTGATCCGGCCGCATCCCGAGCGGATCAAGGAGTGGGCGAACGCGTCCGTCGACGGCTTCGAGAATGTCGTCGTGCATGGAGGCACGCCGATCGATCGCGAGTCGAAGGCGGACTACTTCGATGCGCTTGCGCACAGCAGCGCGGTCGTCGGTCTCTGCACCAGCGCTTTCATCGAGGCGGCGATTGTGGGCCGGCCCGTCCTGACGTTGCTGCTGCCGGAGTACCGGATGCACCAGGACGGCATGGCGCACTTCCGATACTTGTTGACCGTCGAAGGCGGGCTGTTGCACGCCGCGCCCGGCATGCAGGCGCATCTCGACGATCTGTCGAACGTGCTCGCGCAGTCTCGCGGGCGTGAAGCGCGGAATCGGCGTTTCCTCACGGCGTTCGTCCGCCCGCAAGGGCTCGACGTCGCCGCGACGCCGGCGTTCATCGCCGCCGTCGAGCAGCTCGCGCGAATGCCGAGACGCGTCGATCCGCGGTTCGCGCGAGCGACGGCCGCACAGTCGTTCGTCGGCTGGATCGCGGAGCGCACCCGCAGCGGCCTCGGGCACTGGCTGATGATGGATGCGATTGACCTCGGCCGCGCGCGGAGCGAGGAGCACCACGAGGAGCTGAAGCGATCGATTGTCGAGACGCGGGCGCGCTATTACGACGGCAAGGTGCGCGCGAAAGAGGCGCAGGCGCGTGCAAAGGAGCAGGAGCACCGCACCAAGGAATGGTCGAAGTGGCGGCGCAGCCTCAGTGCGCGGAAGCAGATCGCGCGCCTCAAGGGCGAGTTGAAAGAGCTCGTCGGCTTCAAATGAAGCCGCGGCTCGCGAGCCATTGTTCGATGCGCACGGCCGAGGTCTCCGCGTCGCAGTCGATCGTCGTCAGCGTGATGTCCGGCGAGACGGGCGGTTCGTACGGATCGTCGACGCCGGTCAGCCCCTTGATCTCGCCGCGACGGGCCTTCTCGTAGAGATGCTTGACGTCGCGTTGTTCGCACACCGCCAGCGGCGTCGCCACGTGGACGAGCGCAAACTGATCGGCGCCGACCATCGCGCGCACCTGGTTGCGCGTCGCTTCGTACGGGCTGACCGCCGCGACGATGACGATGCCGCCATGGCGGACGATCTCGGACGCGACGAAGCCGATGCGCAGCACGTTCGTGTCGCGATCCTGCTTGGTGAAGCCGAGGCCCTTCGACAGGTGCGTGCGCACGACGTCGCCGTCGAGCAGCGTCACGACGCGGCCGCGCGCGTTGAGATGGCGCGTCAGGATCTCGGAGATGGTCGACTTGCCGGCGCTGCTGAAACCGGTGAGCCACACGCAGCAGCCGCGGCTGCGCGCGTCCGGCGTGTCACGTGAGGTCAACGTATCTCCGCGGCGTCGGTGGTCGAACTGATGAAATACAGCGGGCGGCGCACGACTTCAGCGTAGATCCGGTACAGGTACTCTCCGACGATTCCCATCATCAGAAATTGAATTCCAGCAAACAGGGTGAGGCCGAGCACCACGCTGGTCCAGCCGAGTTGCGGTTCGCCGGTCAGCTTCTGCGCGATCAGGTAGATGGCGATCGGGATGCTGACCAGCGACACGATCAGTCCCGTGAACGTCATCAGCCGGATCGGTACCGCGGAGAAGCCGATGAACGTGTCGTACATCGTCTTGACCATCTGGCTGAACGTCCATCCCGATCGGCCGAAGCGCCGCGATTCGCGGTGGTATTCGACGACCGCCTCGGTGAATCCCGTCCACGCGACGAGCGCGAAGGTCACCCGGTTGCGTTCCTGGAACTGCGCGAAGCATTCCGCGACACGGCGATCGACGAGCAGGAAGCTGCCGGTGGTGAAGCGCGATCGCGGTGGCATCGCGAATTTCCGGATCAGCGTCTCGAACGTGCGGCTCGTCCAGACGCGCAGGGGCGACTCCGCTCGGCTCACGCGCTTGCCCCAGACAATGTCGGCGCCGCTCTTCCAGGTGTCGATGAACTGCGCGACGGTCGATGGCGGATCCTGCAGATCGGCGGCGAGCGTGGCGACCGCGTCGGCATCGCCGATGTTCGCGAAGCCGGCGGTGATCGCGATATGGGAGCCGTAGTTGCGTGACAGTCTGATGCCGCGGAAGCGATCGTCGCGCGCCGCGAGCGCGCGGATGCGGCTCCAGCTGTCGTCGGTGCTGCCGTCCTCGACGAGGAGCACGCGCACGTCGCAGTCGGTGCGCGCGAGCAGCGTGGCTCGCACCTTCTCTTCGTACGCGGCGAGGCCGTCGTTCTCGTTGTACACCGGCGTGAGGATCAGCACCTTCGGCTTACGGTTCATCGCCGATCCAGTCCTCGAATTCCTTGCCGAGCAGCGTCACGAGCTCGCGCGAGGCGCTGGCGTACCGGCAGCGCAGCGCATGGCGGGTCTCATCGGACATCGCGTCGCCGGCCTCCGACGGGTTGATCACGTCGAGGCCGAGCGTGTCGTCGGGCCGCGGCGAGACGCCGAGGAACGTGTGCAGGCGCGAAGCGAGGTCGCCGGCGCGCAGCACGATGTCGTCGAACTTGAGGCAGAGGATTTGTTCGCGGGGGAACAGGTCGAAGTACGGCCGCAGCATGGCCGCATACAGGCCTCGCGAGAAATACGCGTGCGGCCGTGCGTAGCGCAGGTGCGCGGGAAGGCTCCGTTCGCGGGCGTCTTCTTCAGCGAGCGCGGTCGCGAAGTCGGCGGTCTCCATCCGGTTCATACGCGACCACGCCCAGTTCGAGTACGCGCGCTGTGCCGGTTCGCGCAGGATGAACACGAGCTGCACGTCCGCCATGTGCTGATGGATCCGCTGCGCAGCGGTCGGGCTCTCGAGATAGTTGGTGCTCTTCTCGCCGGCGGCCATGAACGCCTCGGCTCCGCCGAACCACGTGCCGACGTAGTACGGAAAGCCGCGTGCGTAGATCTCGTCGACCAGGAAGAACTTCGGTTCCGGACGCACCGGTTTCGCCATGTAGATGTCGGGATGGCGATCGAGCAGGTGATACAGCCAGGTGGTGCCGGAGCGCGGCGCGCCAGCGATGAGAAAGGTTGGGCCCGGTCGGCGCATCGTGTGTCGGAGGCACGACTAGTCTAATGGAGAACGCGCGCGTCGTGCTCGGCATGACGCTGTACAACAACGCCGCGCATCTCCGCGAAGCGACCGACTCCATCCTCTCGCAGACCCATCGCGACTTCGTCCTGCTGATGCTCGACGATGGATCGAGCGAGGAGGCGGAGGCGATCGCGCATGACTACGAGCGCCGTGACGCCCGCGTGCGCTACCGGCATCACGCGCAGCGGCTCGGGATGGTGCCGACGTGGAAGGAAGTCGTCGAGATCGCCGTCCGCGAGTGTCCAGGCGCCGAGTTCTTCGCGTGGGTCAGCGATCACGATCGCTGGGCGCCCGAATGGCTTGCCGAGATGCTCCTGGTGCTCGAGAGCCATCCGGCCGTCGTCCTCGCGTATCCCGTGTGCCCCCGCATCGACGAGAACGGCGTCGTCGTTGACAAGGAGCCGCGATCGTTTCGGACGGTCGGCATCAGCGATCCCCTGGCGCGATGGCGCGAGTTCTGTCACCGCGGCGTCGGGTCGGGCGACATGGTCTACGGCCTGATGCGGATGCGCGCGCTGCGCGAGGCCGGCATCTTCAGATCGGTGTTGAATCCCGATCGCCTCCTGGTCGGTGAACTGACGCTGCAGGGACAGATCGAGCAGGTGCAGAAGCCGCTCTGGTTCCGCCGGCAGTCGGCAGTGGCCAGCATCGCGCGCCAGCGGGCCACGCTGTTCGCCGGTCCACCGCCGCCGCGATTTGGATGGCCGCCGACCTGGCAGCACTCGGCGGTGCTCGTCGACGAGTACCTGCGCGCGGCGGCGCCGCCGGTGCGCATCAGTGCCATGCAGATGGCCGCGATGCTCGCGCGCTACCAGCTGACGTCGGTGTGGCGCGAGTACCGCAAGACGGATACGTCGAAGAGCTTCGGCCGCGGCATCGACAACCTGCATTACGTCAAGAAACTGATCAAGAAGGGCGTGCTGGTGGCGGTCCACGACACGCTCGTGGCGATCAATCGCGCGCGCACGGTCGCGCGGCGCTCACGCCGGAAGGCCGTCTACGAAATCCTCGTCGCCATGCACAAGTCGAGTGCTCGACTGAGGCGGGGCGGCAAACGGGCGCGCTACGAGCTGCTGGTGCTCACGCATCGTCTCGGGCTGCGCGGTTCGAACGGCCGTCATACCCCGTGAAGATTCTTTTCGCCGCGCTCCACAACGGCTATTACCGGAACGTCGAGTCGGTCGTCGATGCCCTCGCGGACCGCGGTCACGAGCTGTTCCTGGGCGCCGAACGCGGAGATTCCGCGCTTGGTGGCCAGTCGATCGTCGAACGGCTCGCCGGCGCGCACCGCAACGTGACGTACGGAGAGGTTGCGCACCGCGAACAGAAGACACGGTTCCTCGCGACGAAGGTCCGGCTCGCGCTCGATTACCTCCGGTACCTCGAGCCCGAGTACGAAGGGACGCCGGCGCTCCGCGAGCGCGCGACCGTTCGCACGCCGACCGGTTTCGTCTGGCTCGCCGAGCATGGCGCGTTGAACAGCCGCGCGTCGCGACGCGTCCTCGCGCGAATGCTTCATGCGATCGATCGCGCGGTTCCACCGAGTCCCGACATCGAACAGTTCCTCGATCGGCATGCGCCCGACGCGATCGTCATCACGCCGCTCGTCGGCCTCGTGCCGTCGTCGCAGCTCGATCTGCTGCGCAGCGCCCGTGCCCGCCGCATCCCCACGGCGATTTGTGTCTGGAGCTGGGATCATCTCTCGAGCAAAGCGATCATTCGCGACATGCCCGATCGGGTGCTCGTCTGGAACGACGTGCAGCGCCGCGAGGCCATGGATCTGCACGGCGTTCCGTCCGACCGGGTCGTTGTCACCGGAGCCCAATGCTTCGATCGCTGGTTCGATCGGCAGCCCTCGCGCAGCCGTGCCGGGTTTGTCCGGCGCGTCGGCCTGCCCGACGATCGTCCGTTCCTGCTGTGGGTCTGCTCGGCGCTGTTTCCGAACAGTCCGTCGGAGGCCGAGTTCGTCATCGACTGGGCGCGGCACGTGCGTGCGTCGGCCGACCCGCGCGTGCGCGATGCGGCGATTCTCGTGCGGCCTCATCCGTCACGCCGCCCGGAATGGGAGACCGTCGACTGGCGCAGCGTCCCGAACCTGGCGCTGTGGGGAGACAACCCGATCGACGAGGAATCGCGTTCCGACTACTTCGACTCGCTTCATTACAGCGCGGCGGTCGTCGGTCTCAACACCAGCGCGTTCATCGAAGCGGGCATCGCGGGCCGTCCGGTGATGGCGATCCTTCCCGGACAGTTTCACTCGAACCAGGAAGGGACGCTCCACTTTCACTACCTGGTCGACGGCGGACTGCTGACGATCTCGCGATCACTCGATGAACACGGGCGGCAGCTGTCATCGATACTGGCGGGCTCGACGGGTGCCGTGCTTGCGCGTCAGCGCGAGTTCGTCCATCGATTCGTGCGGCCGAACGGACTCGACGTGTCGTCGACGATGGTGATGGTGGACGCGATCGAGGCGCTCGCACGTCTCGCGCCGAGACCGGTCGAAGACGGCCGAGGAGCCGTGGGGATGTTCGGCCTGTCCGCCTTGCGCGCGCTCGAGCGCGTTCCGGTCGGCAGACGTCTGCTGCTCAACGAGCGCGAGGTCGAGGCGAAACAGCGGCGCGCCGAAACCGAAGGACGCGAGGTGAGCTGGCTGTGAAGATCCTGGTCTTCGCGCGGCACTACTCGTACCTCCGGCTGTTCGAGTCGTCCATTACCGAGCTCGCGCGCCGCGGCCACCAGCTCCACCTTTCTGCCGATCGCGAGGAAGCGATGGGCGGCCGCCGGATGGTCGAGGCCATCGCGGAGCAGTATCCGAACGTCACGCTCGGTACGACGCCGGGCCGTGCGCCGGGCGCGTGGGCCGAATTCGCGCGGCGCCTGCGGCTCGGCATCGACTACGTGCGGTACCTCGACCCGCGCTACGACAGCACCCCGCACCTGAAACGACGCTCGCGCGATCGTGCGCCTCGCAGCATCGTCGCGCTGGCGGAGATCGGGGGACCCGCGGGCGCGCGGATGATTTCGTCGATCCTTCGGGCGCTCGAGCGCGGCATTCCGATCAGCGTCGATCTTCAGCGCTATATCCACGAGCACTCGCCCGACGTCGTCATCATCACGCCGCTCGTCGAGCTGGGATCGCCGCAGATGGATCACCTCGCGGCCGCGAAGGCGGAAGGCGCGCGGACGGCACTCGCGGTCGCAAGCTGGGATCACCTGTCGAGCAAGGCGCTGATTCGTAATCTGCCCGACATGATCCTGGTTTGGAACGACATCCAGAAGCAGGAAGCGCTGACGATGCATGGCGTGCCGCCGGACCATGTGGTCGTCACCGGCGCACATCCGTACGATCAGTGGTTCAACCGCGCGCCGTCACGGAGCCGCGAGAGCTTCTGCTCGCGTGTCGGCTTGCGCGTCGATCGGCCGTTCGTCCTGTACCTCTGCTCGTCGCTGTTCCGAGGGACAGCGAGTGAAGCGGAGTTCGTCGAACGCTGGGTCGAGGCGGTGCGATCGAGCAGCGACCCGCGGCTGAAGGACATCGGCATCCTCATTCGGCCGCATCCGACGCGAGCCGAGGAGTGGAAGCAGATCGATCTCTCCGGCTACAGGAACATCGCGTTCTGGGGCGCGCATCCGGTCGACGTGGACGCGAAGAACGACTACTTCGACTCGATGTACTACAGCGCCGCGACGGTGGGGCTGAACACGAGCGCCTTCCTCGAAGCCGCCGTGGTCGGCAAGCCGGTCCACAGCGTGCTCGAGCCCGGCGTCTCCACCGACAACCAGGAAGGGACGATTCACTTCCGCTACCTGATGGAGGTGAACGGCGGCCTGCTGCGCGCCGCGCGTACGCTCGAGGAACATGTGAGGCTGCTCGCGGAATCGCTCGCGCCCGAAGGCGGCGGCGACATCAAGGCGCAGCGATTCGTCGAAGGATTCATCCGGCCGTTCGGCCGCGAGCAGGCAGCCACGCCGCGCTTTGCCGATGCGATCGAGCAGCTTGGAGCTTCGCCGCGTCCGCAGCCTGCCGGCCATGGATTCACCGAAAGAGCATTGCGACTGCCGCTGTATCCCGCTGTGGGTGCGTTGCAGGCGCTCCTCGTGTCGCAGCCGTACCGCAAGCAGCTCCGCTTCCGAATTCAGAAGTTCGTGCAGGACGGCCGGCGCAAGGCGTTCGTCAGCCTCAAGCAGTTCGCGCAGCGGCAACTCGGTGAGAAGCAGCTGCCGCCGGGTGCGATGGGTCCGCCGTCGGCGCTCGCACCGAAGCCCGGCCGCCAGCGCGATCCGAACAAGAAGCTGCCGGGCCTGAATCTCCCCGAAGCCGAAGAAGCGCGCGAGCTCGTCACCGCGCTCGGGCGAAGCGGCCGTCCGATTCTGATTGGCCCGTGGCTCTCGGAAGCGGGCTTCGAGCTGTTGTACTGGATCCCATTCCTCAAGTGGGCGAAGGCGTACGGCAATCTCGATCCCTCGCAGCTCGTCGTCATCTCGCGCGGCGGCGCGGCATCGTGGTATCGCGACATCACGAACAACTACGAGGACGTGCTGTCGTTCTACACGCCGGACGAATTCCGGATCCGGAACGAGGCGCGCATCGTCGAGCAGCGGGGCCGGCTCAAACACGTCGACGTATCGAGCTTCGATCGCGAGATCGTCGCGAAGGTCACCGAGCGGCGCGGCCTCAGCGGCGTCCGGCTGCTGCATCCGTCGACGATGTACCGGCTGTTCGATCACTTCTGGTTCCAGCGCGTGCCGGTCACGCTGATCGAGGCGTTCACGTCGTTCGGTGCGCTGCCGCCGGTCGACCTCGGCGACCTGCGTGGACAACTGCCGGAACGGTACGTCGCGGCGAAGTTCTACACGAATACCGCGCTGCCCGACACGCCCGAGAACCAGGCGTTCGTCGCGTCGTACCTCGAAGAGCTGACGCGCCACACCGACGTCGTCCTGCTGAACACGCCGCAGCGGTTCGACGATCACGACGACATCGCGAAGGCGACGCGCGGCCGCGTGCACACGATCGATCACCTGATGACGCCAGCGACGAATCTCGACGTGCAGACGCGGATCATCGCCGGCGCCGACGCCTATGTCGGGACGTACGGCGGGTTCTCGTACGTCGCACCGCTCAGCGGCACCGACGCGCTGACGTTCTACTCCCACATCACCGGGTTCCGCTTCGATCATCTCGAGGTCGCGAAGCGCGTCTTCTCGGGGCTGAAGAAAGGAACGTTCGTCGAGCTGGATCTTCGATCGATGGACCTGATGCGCCTTGGCTTTGGCGCGACGCACAATGAGCTGGCTGCACGCCGTTAAGCGTCCGGTTCGCGACGCGCTGAGGCATCGCGCCGAGTTGCGTGAGCAGCGCCGCTGGTCGCAGGAGGCATGGTTGGTCGAGCGCGAGATCGAAGACTGCGTGCGCGGCACGCACACGGTTCTCGCCGGCCCCTGGCTCTCCGAGGTCGGCTACGAGGCGCTGTACTGGGTGCCGTTCCTCCGATGGGTGCAGGCGGCCTTTCGCCTCGAGCCGTCGCGAGTGGTTGCCGTGTCGCGCGGCGGCGTGGGTTCCTGGTATGCGGGCATCGCCGACCGCTACGCGGAGATATGGGACGAGATCGATCCGCAGGAGTTCGCGAAGCGGAGCGCCGAGCGTGGCGCGACGAAACAGCTCGAAATCACGGCGCTCGACCGCGACATCATCCGCGCCGTGGAGCGGCGCGTCGGCGGTGCGGTGTCGGTGCTCCACCCGTCGTTGATGTACCGGCTGTTTGCGCTCTTCTGGTCTGGACAGCGCGCGCTCAGCTTCCTCGACGCGCACACGCGCTTCGAGCCGGTGGCGCCGCCACGGCTGATGGAGTCGGCGCGCCTCCCGCGCGACTACGTCGCGGTCAAGTTCTACGCCGCGCGATCGCTGCCCGATACGCCGGATATCCGGCGGACGCTCGCCTGGTTCGTCGAGAGCCTCGCGGAGCGGACGCCGGTCGTGCTGCTGGATACCGGCCTGGTGCTCGATGAGCACGCTGACTATCCATTCGATGCCTCGACGCGGATTGTCAGCGCGAAGCCGTGGATGACGCCGGCCAACAACCTGGGCGTGCAGACGCAGATCATCGCCGGCGCGAAAGCGTTCGTCGGGACCTGCGGCAGCGTGGCATGGCTCGCGCCGATGCTCGGCGTGCCGACCTCGGCACTCTACGTCGATCCGAAATGGCTGCACGCGCACCTGGGCGTCATGCTGCGCGCGTGTCATCGCGCCAATGCCGCGCGATTCTCGCCGGTCGATCTGCGCGCGCTCGATGCCGTCGGCGCGCTGAGTCACGTGAGCGTCAACCCATGAGCCCCGATCCGATCCTTCGCGCAGGCCGCTGCCTCGTCATCGGCGAGGTCGCGCTCACGCACGACGGCAGCCTCGGCCTGGCGCATGCGTTCGTCGACGCGATTGCCGATGCCGGCGCCGATGCCGTCAAGTTCCAGACGCACATCGCCGCGGCCGAAAGTACGCCGTCGGAGCCGTTCCGCGTGAAGTTCAGCAGGCAGGACAAGACGCGCTACGACTACTGGAAGCGGATGGAGTTCACCGAGGACGGGTGGCGCGGCCTCGCGGATCATGCGCGCGAGCGCGGCATCCTCTTCCTGTCGTCGCCCTTTTCGATCGAGGCGGTCGACCTGCTCGAACGCGTCGGCATGCCGATCTGGAAGATCGCATCGGGTGAGACGTCGAACGCGATGCTCCTGGATCGGATCCTCGACACCGGCAGTCCGGTGCTGCTGTCGACAGGCATGAGCCCGATCGATGAAATCGACGCGGCCGTCGCGCGCGTACGCGCGCGCAACGTCGATGTCGGCGTGTTTCAGTGCACGACGGCCTATCCGTGCCCGCCGGAACAGATCGGGCTGAACCTGATTCCGTTCTATCGCGAGCGATACGGATGCTGGGTCGGCCTGTCGGATCACTCGGCGACGATTTATCCGGGCCTCGCCGGGGCGGCGCTCGGCATGGACATGCTCGAACTGCACGTGACGCTCTCGCGCGAGATGTTCGGCCCCGACGTGATCGCCTCGGTCACGACGGCCGAGTTGCGGCAGCTCGTCGACGGCATCCGGTTCATCGAACGCATGCGCGCGAACCCGATCGACAAGGACCTGTCGGCGAAGGACACCGCGCCGCTGCGGAAGCTGTTCACGCGCAGCCTCGTGGCAAGCACCAGCCTGCCGGCCGGAACGGTGCTCGCGCGCGAGCACGTCGCCATCAAGAAGCCGGGCACCGGCCTGCCGCCCGATCGCCTGCAGGAGATCATCGGCCGCCGCCTCGCGCGGCCGGTGGCCGCGGATCAGCTCCTCGCGGCCGAAGATATCGAAGGACTCGCACACTCGTGAGCAAACGAAAGATCTGCGTCGTCGTCACCGCCCGTCCGAGCTATTCGCGAATCCGCACCGCGCTCAGCGCGATCGACAAGCATCCCGACCTCGAGCTGCAGCTCGTCGTCGCCGCGTCGGCGCTGCTCGACCGCTACGGCAATGCGGTCCAGGCGATCGAACGCGACGGGTTCGAAATCACCGAGCGGGTGTACATGGTGCTCGAAGGCGAGAACCTGGTGACATCGGCGAAGTCGACCGGCATCGGACTCTCCGAGATCGCAACCGTGCTCGACAACATCGAGCCCGACGCGGTGGTGACGATCGCCGATCGCTACGAGACGATCGCGACGGCCGTGGCCGCGTCCTACATGAACATCCCGCTCGTGCACGTGCAGGGCGGCGAAGTCACCGGATCGATCGACGAGAAGGTTCGCCATGCGGTGACGAAGCTCTCGAACCTCCACCTCGTCTCGACCGAGCTTGCGGCCGAGCGCGTGCGCAAGCTCGGCGAAGACCCAGGCGCGGTGCACGTGACCGGATGTCCGTCGATCGATATCGCGGCGGAGGTCGCCGCGAATCCGGCGATGGATTTCGATCCGTTCGTGAAGTACGGCGGCGTCGGGCCTTCCGCCGATCTGTCGAAAGGCTATCTCGTCGTCATGCAGCACCCGGTGACGACCGAGTACGAGGAAGCACGGCAGCAGGTGGAGGAAACGTTGTACGCGGTGAGGGACTGCGGGTTGCCGGTGCTGTGGTTCTGGCCGAACGTCGACGCCGGATCGGACGGCACATCGAAGGGCATTCGCGTGTTCCGCGAGAAGGAAGATCCGTCGAACTTCCACCTGTTCCGCAACATGTTCCCGGAAGATTTTCTCCGCCTCCTCTGCGGTTCAACCGCGATCGTCGGGAATTCGAGCGTGGCGATCCGCGAGTGTTCGTTTCTGGGCGTACCGGCCGTCAATATCGGCAGCCGGCAACAGGGGCGCGAACGCGGTCACAACGTCATCGATGTCGACCACGACCGCACGGAGATCGCGGACGCGATCACCGAACACATCGAGCACGGGAGGCCCAAGTGCGACCTCCTTTACGGCGACGGCAGGGCGGGAATGCGAATCGCGGAATGCCTGGCCCGAGTCGAGCTGACGATCGAGAAACGGCTGACGTACTGATGTCGACAACGATCGAACAGACGCGCAGCCAGCGCATCGCGGCGCTCGACTACGACTACGCGGCGCAGCCGAAGCAGGCGCTCACGATCTGCAATCTGTGCGGGACGTCGGAGTTCGTGATCCTCACGCATCGCGATCGGTACGGCTTCCCGGCGCAGGCGCATGCGTGCCGCCGCTGCGGCCTCGTCTTCCTGAACCCGCGCATGACGGCGGAGGCCTACGGCCGCTTCTACAACGGCGTCTATCGTCCGCTCGTCAGCGCCTTTCATGGCCGGCTGATCGACGCACAGACGATCCAGGCAGAGCAGCGCGAGTACGCGGTCGAGCGCGCCGAGTTCATCCGTCCGTTCATCACGCCGCGGGGCGGCGCGACGCTCCTCGACATCGGCGGGTCGACGGGCGCCGTCGCGCACCACTTCACGCGCGAGTTCGGGCTGAAGGGGACGTTGATCGATCCGGCCCCGCTCGAAGTGGAGCAGGCGCGGCAGCTCGGGCTCGAAACCCTCACCGGCCTCGTGGAGGAGCACGACTTCGGCAACCGGCGGTTCGACGCCGTCATCATCTGCCAGACGGTCGATCACCTGCTCGACGTCGCCGGGACGCTCGCGCGCGTCCGTCAGCTTCTCAACGACGACGGCGTGTTCTTCATCGACATCGTCGATTTCCGCGCCGCGTACCTGCGCAACTGGTCGGTCGAGGACGCGATCAAGATCGATCACCCGTACTACCTCACGGAGCAGACGATGACGGCGTACCTGAGGCGCTCGGGCTTCGAAGTGCTCCGCAGCGATTACGCCGCGGATCACCTGCACGTCAGCTACGCCTGCCGGCCGGGCATCGGGGACCACGATGCGATGCCGTCGGCAGGATCGGTTGACGCGATGCTGCGCGAAGTGCGCTTCGTGCAGAACGCGCCGCGGACCTAAAGGTCCGCGCCGATTTCATGTCTCTGGTGTTGGGTCTCGTGCCTGCTCGCGGCGGATCGAAAGGTGTTCCGGGAAAGAACGTTCGCCCGCTTGCCGGCCACACGCTGCTCGAGTACACGGCGCGCGCGGCGCGCGAGTCGGGCGTGATCGATCGCGTCGTTCTCAGCACCGACTCCGCGGAGATCGCGGAGGCTGGACGCCGCGCGGGGCTCGAGGTGACGTTCATGCGCCCCGCATCGCTCGCCGCGGACGATACGCCGATGGTCCCGGTGATCACGCACGCGGTCAGTGAGCTCGAACGCAACGGCTGGTCGCCGGACATCATCGTCCTCCTGCAGCCGACGTCTCCGCTTCGCCGGCCCGAGCACGTTCGTGATGCGGTTACGGCGCTTCGCGAATCGACCGCCGACTCTGTGGTCACCGTCGTCGAAGTGCCGCGGCACCTGTCGCCCGATTACGTGATGCGGATCGAAGGCGGCCGACTGCAGCCGTTCCTCCCCGAAGGCGCGCGCGTCACGCGCCGGCAGGATGCGCGGCCCGCGTATTCACGCGACGGGACGGTCTACGCGTTTCGCCGATCAACGCTCGAACGCTTCGGCGGCATCTACGGCGACGATTGCCGGCCTTTGCTGATCGATGCGGGCGAGTCGCTGAGCATCGATTCGCCCGCCGACTGGGACGAAGCCGAACGGATTCTGACGAACGTCCAACGCCCAATTCCCGACTCCCAAGGCGCATGAAGACCGAAGGCGTTCTTGGGAGCTGGGACTTGGAAGTTGGCAGTTGACGAGCATCCGCCAGATCGTCCCGCGGCCGATTCGGCTCGCGGCGAGCGGCTACCTGGCGCGCCGCGCCAGCGCGCGACTGCAGCGCGACCTCGCCGCGATGGCGTCGCGCCCGGCGCCGATCGTCGCGGGACCGTGGCTCGGCGAGGTCGGATTCGAACTGCTGTACTGGGTGCCGTTCCTGCGCTGGTGCGCGGAGCGGCTGAACGTCGATCCCGATCGGTTCGTCGTGATGTCTCGTGGCGGCACGTCCTCCTGGTACCGGCCGTTCGCGGCGCGCTATGCCGACGCGTTCAACGTCGTCGACGCCGCGACGTTCCGCGATCAGCACGACGTGCGCGTGCGCGACCTCGGCGAGCAGAAGCAGACGCGTGTCACCGAATTCGATCGCCGGTTGATCGACAGCGCGATGCGCGCCGCACGCGCGGCCGACTGGTCGCTGCTGCATCCATCGAGGATGTACGAGCTTCTCAATTCCTACTGGTGGGGTCACCAGTCGCGCGAGTGGGTGCTCGCGCACACGCGCTACGCAAGGCTGGCACTGCCTGCTGACGCCGGTATTCCCGATCTGCCGGCACGCTACGTCGCGGTGAAGTTCTACTTCAACGACTGTTTTCCGGCGACACCGCAGAACCGGGCGTTCGTACGTGACGCGCTGCACTCGCTCGCCTCGCGCGGACCGGTGGTCGCGCTGTCGACGGGCTTGAACATCGACGACCACGGCGGCGTCAGGGTCGACGAGCTCGAAGGAACGCCGTCACGGCGTTCCGGCGACGGCGTCCGGCATCTTCCCGAAGGCATCGATCCCGCGCGCAACCTGCACGTGCAGAGCGCGATCGTCGCGCGTGCCCAGGCGTTCGTCGGCACCTACGGCGGCTTTTCCTACATGGCACCCTTCTACGGCGTGAAGTCGGTCGCGTTCTACAGCGATCCGAACGGCTTTTCGCAGAAGCATCTCGAGATGGCGCACACGGCGTTCGAGACGATCGGCGGGACCGGACAGCTCGACGTGCGCGATGCGGCGGGCGGCGCCGCGGCAGTGGAACAGGCGTGGGCGACGACGGCGTGATCGAAGGCGTCTGGGCCGCGGTCGATGCGCGCGCGCGCACGGCGAAGCGCGTCCTGTTCGCCGAGACCAGGCGCGGATTCAAGCTGCTGCGCGAGCGTCTCCGGAACATCTCGGCGAAGCAGTGTCGCCGCGCCGAGGCGGTCCGTTCGCGGATGCGCAAGCAGGCGCACGAACGCGATCAGCGCCGCAAGGAGCTGGCGACGTATCGAACCGAGCAGGCGGTCGAGCGCGAGATCGCGCGCGTCGTCGCCGGATCCGATCCGATCGTCGTCGGCCCCTGGCTGTCCGAAGTCGGCTTCGAGGTGCTCTACTGGGTGCCGTTCGTCCGCTGGGTGCAGGCGCAGTACCGCATTCCCGCGGAGCGGCTCGTCGTCGTCACGCGCGGCGGCGCCGCGGCGTGGTACGGCGACGTCACCACACACGCCGTCGAGCTGTTCGATCTCATGTCGCCGGACGAATTCACGACGCGCAATGCCGAACGCAGCGCGGCCGGAGGCGGAACGATCAAGCAATGGTCGGCGTCGCCAATGGACGATGCGATCCTCGCCTCGGTCCAGTCACGCCTCGGGCTGCATTCGCCGAGGCTGCTGCATCCGTCGCTGATGTACCGATTGTTCCAGCAGTTCTGGCTCGGACATCGCGCGCCCTCTTTTCTCGACAGGCGCACACGCTACGCGCGCATCGCCGCACCGGACGTCGCGGTGCCGCCGCTGCCGCCGCGGTTCGTGGCGGTGAAGTTCTACACGGCCGTCTCGCTGCCGCCGACCGAACCGGTGCGGCGGGCGCTGCAGTCGATCGTACTCGCGCTGGCCGAACGATCGCCGGTCGTCATGCTCGACACAGGACTGACGCTCGACGATCATGAGGACTACTCGTTCGAGGCGGCCTCGCGCATCCAGAGTGTACGGGCGTCGCTGGCTCCGCGCGACAATCTGGCGGTGCAGACGGCGATCATCGGCCGCGCCCAATCGTTCGTCGGCACGTGCGGCGCGCTGGCGTGGCTGGCGCCGATGCTCGGCGTGGATACGACCGCAGTGTTCGCCGATCCGCAGTTCCTGCACGGGCACCTGCAGGTCGCCCGGCGTGTGTACGAGTCGATCGACGGCGGCCGGTTTTCGCCGCTCGACATCTCCGCGCTCGATCGCCTCGGGCTCGGACTTTCGATGAGACTGACCAATTGACCATTCGCAACGTTCTTGTCACCGGCGGCGCAGGATACATCGGTTCCCACCTCGTCGACGCGCTCGTCGGCCGCGACTACGACGTCACGGTGCTCGACAACCTCGAGCCGCAGGTGCATCGCTCCGGCACGTGGCCGAGCTATGCAAACCCGAGAGTGAAATACGTGAAAGGCGACGTGCGCGACCGCGCCGTGTTCGAACCGCTCGTCCTCGCGTCGCAGGCGGTGGTGCACTTCGGCGCCGCGGTCAGCATCGGCCAGAGCATGTACCAGGTCGATCGCTACGTCGACGTGAACACGCGCGGCACGGCGCTCCTCCTCGATATCCTCGTCAATACCAAGCACAAGGTCGAGAAGGTGATCGTCGCCTCGTCCATCGGCGTCTACGGCGAGGGCGCGTACGAATGCGTGACGCATGGCGCCGTGGCGCCGACGATTCGCCCCGAGCAGCAGCTCGCGCAGCGCGACTGGGAGCAGCACTGCCCGTACTGCGGCCAGCACGTGCGATCAATTCCGACACCCGAGGAGAAGGCCCTCTATCGCGACAACATCTACTCGATGACGAAGTACCACCAGGAAGAGATGGTGCTGCTCATCGGAAAGACGTACAGCATTCCGTCGGTGGCGCCGCGCTTCTTCAACGTCTACGGTCCGCGCCAGAGCCTGAGCAACCCGTACGCGGGCGTCGCCGCGATCTGGTTGAGCCGCCTGTTGAACGGCAAGCAGCCGATCGTGTTCGAGGACGGCGGCCAGCTTCGCGACTTCGTCTCGATCCACGACGTCGTCGACTGCCTGGTGCTGATGCTGGAGAAGCCGGGCGCAGACTACCTGCCGGTGAACGTCGGATCCGGCGAGGTCGTCACGATCCTCGACATCGCCCGGCTGCTCGCGCGCCTGCTGGGCAGCCCGATCGAGCCGCAGATCACGCAGGCGGGACGCAAGTTCGACATCCGTCACAACACGGCCGACATCAGGCGCGCGCGCGAGACGCTCGGATTCGCGCCGAAGGTGTCGCTCGACCAGGGCTTCGCCGAGCTGATCGAGTGGGCCAGGACGACGCCCGATGTCGCCGTCGATTTCTTCGACAAGGCGCTGAAGGAACTGCAGGATAAAGGACTGCTCGTGAAGTCGTGATCCTGTCGTTCGACGAGCTGAAGAAGTACCGCAGGCAGGTGGCGATGGTCGACGGCGCATTCGATCCGCTGCACCGCGGCCACATCGAGTATTTCAGGGCGGCGGCCGAGCAGCTCGAAGTGCCGCTGCTGTGCAACGTCGCGTCGGATCGCTACGTCCGGACCAAGCATCCGCCGCTGCTGCCTGAAGATCAGCGCGCCGCGGTCGTCGACGCGATCCGCTTCATCAGCTACACGCACGTCAACCAGTTCGACACCGAGACGATCCTGCGCGAGCTGCAGCCGAAGTACTACGTGAAGGGGAAGGACTGGGACGGCCGCCTGCCGCCCGACCAGGTCCGCATCTGCCGCGACTGCGGCATCGAGGTGGTGTACCTCGACACCGTGCTCGACTCGTCGAGCCGCATCCTGAAGAACTATACGGAGCAACAGATCCAGCGATGAACATCACCGAGTTCGAGCAGCGCGTCATCGAGCAGAAGCCGGTCGAGTCCGGCCACTACGATTCCGAGTACTTCACCGGCGACTGGCGCGCCGAGGGGAACAACTACAACCTCGAGACGCGCCGGCAGATCGAGGCGAAGAATCCGTCGCTCATCAAGGATGTGTTCCAGCCGACGCGCGTGCTCGACCTCGGTTGCGGCCCCGGCGCCCTGATGCACCTGCTCTGGGAGCTCGGCGTCGATGTCGAAGGGATCGATTTCGCCGAGAGCAGCAGGCAGCTCGCCACGCCGCAGGTCCGCGATCGCATCACGGTCGGCTACGTCGGTGATCCATCCCTCAAGCCGGCGAACGCGTACGACCTGGTGATTTGTCGCGAGGTGTTCGAGCATCTCACGGTGCTGCAGGTGAAACAGACGGTGGCGAACATGGTCCGCATGTCGTCGAAGTTCATGTACGTGACGACGCGTTTTCACCCGAGCCCCGCGAGCCTGCTCGACTTCACGACGCAGTTCGACGTCGATCCATCGCACATCACGCTGCTCAACAAGGACATGCTGCGGCTGATGTTCGTGCTCGAAGGCTGCCGATCGCGGCCGGACCTCGAGGCGAAGATGGACTGGGGCCACAAGGGACGCGTCCTGGTCCTCGAGAAGCTCTGATTTCGATGCCGGTTGCCTCGTCGGTGCGCCTCGGTCGCGATGTGACGATTCATCACCCCGATCTCGTCAACCTGTACGGCTGCGCGATCGGCGACAGCACGAAGATCGGCGCGTTCGTGGAGATCCAGAAGAACGCCTCCATCGGACGCCTCTGCAAGATCTCGTCACACACGTTCATCTGCGAAGGCGTCGCCATCGAGGACGAGGTGTTCGTGGGCCACGGCGTGATGTTCATCAACGACCGCTATCCGCGCGCGACGACGGCGGGTGGGCTGCAGACCGAAGCCGACTGGCAGGTCGTGCCGACGCGCGTGCGCACGGGCGCGTCGATCGGCAGCGGTGCGATCATCATGTGCGGCGTCACGATCGGCGAGCGCGCGCTCGTGGGTGCCGGTGCGGTCGTGACGCACGATGTCCCGGCGGACGCGGTGGTCGCCGGCGTGCCGGCGCGCGTTCGCGCGCAGGAGGCTCGATGATAACGGTCGGCGTGATCGGCTACGGCTACTGGGGACCGAACCTTGTGCGGAACTTCGCCGAGACGCCCGGCGCGCGCGTCGGCTTCGTCGCCGATCTGCGGCAGGAGCGGTTGACGCAGGTCATCGCGAGATATCCGGGGACGAAGGTCTCGGTCGACTACCGCGACGTGCTGAAGGATCCCGCGATTGACGCCGTCGTGATCGCGACGCCGGTGTCGTCGCATTTCGAGCTGGCGATGGCGGCGCTGCGCGCCGGCAAGCATGTCCTCATCGAAAAACCGATCACGTCGACCGCGGATCAGGCTGAGATGCTGATCGACGAAGCCGCCGACCGCAAGCTGCTCCTGATGGTCGATCACACCTTCGTGTACATGCCCGCCGTGGAGCGGATACGCGACTTCGTCACGCACGGCGATCTCGGCGATGTGTATTACTACGACTCGGTGCGCATCAACCTCGGGCTGTTCCAGCACGACGTGAACGTCCTCTGGGACCTGGCCGTGCACGACCTGTCGATCATGGACTTCGTCCTCGGCCAGTCGCCGGTCGCTGTGGCGGCGACGGGCGTGTCGCACGTGCCCGGTCAGCCGGAGAACATCGCCTACATGACGATGTTCTTCAACGGTCCGTTGATTGCGCACGTGAACGTGAACTGGCTCGCGCCGCTGAAAGTGCGGCGCACGCTCATCGGCGGCAGCCGGCGGATGATCGTCTTCGACGATCTCGAGACGAGCGAGAAGATCAAGGTGTACGACCGCGGCATCTCGCTCGACCCGAGCCCCGAAAACGTGTACCAGATGAAGATCGGTTACCGGGCCGGCGACATGTGGGCGCCCCAGGTGGGCATCACCGAGGCGTTGTTCCTCGAAGCGGAGCATTTCGTCGACTGCATCGAGCGCGGCGGCACGCCGCGCACCGACGGCCACGCCGGACTGCGCATCGTCCGGCTGCTCGAAGCCGCGACGAAATCGATGAGCGAGCAGGGACGGCTCGTCACGATCAGCGCGTCGACGTCAGCATCGAAATGAGATCAGCGTATTCATGATTCCGTACCTCGATCTGCCAGCGCAGTATCGCAGCCTCAAGGGGGAGATCGACGCCGCGGTCGGCCGCGTGCTCGAGAGCGCCCAGTTCATCCTCGGCGAGGAGGTCACCGCCTTCGAGCGCGACTTCGCCCGCTATTGCCAGGCGGCCGACTGCATCGGCGTCAACTCCGGGACGAGCGCGCTGCATGTCGCGCTTCTCGCGGCCGGCATCGGTCCCGGCGACGAGGTGATCACGACTCCGTTCACCTTCGTTGCCACCGTGTCCGCCATCTGTTACGCGGGCGCGACGCCCGTCTTCGTCGACATCGAGCCCGACTACTACACGATCGACGTGTCGAAGATCGAGGCGGCCATCACGCCGCGCACGCGCGCGATCATGCCGGTCCATCTCTACGGCCAGCCGGCCGACATGGATCCGATCGCCGAGATCGCGAAACGGCGCGGCCTGGTGGTGATCGAGGATGCCGCGCAGGCGCACGGCTCCGAGTATCACGGGCGCCGCTGCGGATCGATGGGCGAGATCGCGGGCTTCAGCTTCTATCCCGGCAAGAACCTCGGCGCGTACGGAGAAGGCGGCGCCATCGTCACGAGCCGCGCCGATCTTGCGAAGACCTGCCGGACGCTCCGCAACTGGGGAGAAGAGAAGCGCTACGAGCATCGCCTGAAGGGATTCAACTACCGGATGGACGGCATCCAGGGCGCGATCCTGCGCGTCAAGCTGCGGCATCTCGAGCGGTGGACCGAGCAGCGCCGGCAGGTCGCGTCGTGGTACGCCGAGATGCTCGATCCGGACGCCGTCCGCACGCCGAAGGCGCGTCCAGGCTGCCGCCACGTCTATCACGTGTACGCCATCCGCAGCGGCGATCGCGATCGGCTGCGGGATGCGCTGACCGCGCAGCAGATCCAGACCGGTGTGCATTATCCAATCCCTGTCCATCTGCAGCCCGCGCATGCCGATCTCGGTTATCAAGCGGGCGATTTTCCGATGGCGGAACAGGTGGCGAGGGAAGTGTTATCGCTGCCGATCTTTCCGGAGATGACACGCGAGCAGGTGGCGACCGTCGCCGCCGCCGTCGCGCAGGTGCGCGTCGCCCGATAGCCAATGACCGAGTCGCGCCTCGTTCCCGCGATGCACGGTCTCCGGGAAGTTCCACCGGACCCGGAAGCGGAGCTCGCGCTGACCGATGATCTGCGCCGGCTGAACTCGCCCGACGAACTGCTGCAGCTCGCCGCGCGACATGCGCTCGGCGAAGGAGAAGTAGCGGAGCGGATGCGCCGCGCGGTGTGGCGGGCGATGTGCCGATCGTTCGGCCGCGGCGTGCGTATCGGACGCGCCGCGATCGGATCGCACTTCGACACGTTCGACATCGGTGACGGCGTGTTCATCGGCGAGCAGGCGTTCGTCCAGGGACGCGCGGGCGGCCGCTGCGAGATTGGCGCGCACGCGTGGATCGGTCCCCAGAGCTATTTCGACGCGCGCGACCTCGTCATCGAGGACTACGTCGGCTGGGGCCCTGGCGCGCGCCTGCTCGGCTCGCAGCACACCGGCCGGCCGCATGATGTGCCGATCATCCAGACGGACCTTCAGATCAAGCCGACGCGTGTCTGCGCGTGGGCCGACATCGGCGTGAACGCGGTGATCCTGCCAGGCGTGACGGTTGGCAAGGGCGCCATCGTCGGTGCCGGCGCCGTCGTGACGCGCGACGTCGAGCCGTTTTCGATCGTCGTCGGCGTTCCCGCGCGGTTCCTGCGCTGGCGTGAAGGGTACGAGCGCACGCAGAAGCCCGTTGTCAGGTCGGGCGACATATGAGCCTGGCCATTGCGGCGCAGAACCTCGCCCGGGTCGTCTGGAACCGCACCGCCAAGCTGTATCGCCGCGGCCGCCACTGGACGCTGCGGCGCGAGAAGGATGTCCGCGAAGCGGGGAAGGCTGCGCGCGCGTCGGTGAAGCATGGCGGCGAGGCCGGACGCGACGCGGCCCAGATCGCCTACGCGGGTGCCGTTCGCACGTCGCGATACTGGGATCGGCTGCGCGAGCGAACGTGGCCGGCGATCGCGCGCGATGTTTCGATTCGTCGTGAGCTGCGCGCCGCGGCCGCCGGCTCGGCACCGATCATCGTCGGTCCGTGGTTGTCGGAGGTTGGCTACGAAGCACTCTACTGGGTCCCTTTCGTCCGCTGGTTCACGCGCCACTATGACGTCGATCCGGCCCGCGTGATTGCGCTGTCGCGCGGCGGCGTGTCGGCGTGGTACGGCGGCATCGCGTCGCGCTATGTCGAGCAGTTCGAGCTGATGACGCCGGAGGAATTCACGGCGCGCAACGAGGCCCGGCGCGGCGAGACCGATCAAAAGCAGCTCGGACTCTCGGATCTCGACCAGGAATTGTTGTCGCGGGCGCGCGCGAAGCTGGGCGTCTCGTCTTCGTCGGTCTGTCACCCGTCGGCGATGTTCCGCTTGCTGCGGCAGTTCTGGCTGGGCAACGAGTCGCTGCAGTACGTGCTCGACTACACGGACTACGAGCCCGTGCCCGCCGTTGCCGGGGTCGCGCTGCCACCGCTGCCCGACGAGTTCATCGCGGTGAAGTTCTATACGGGACGAGCGCTGACCGATACGCCGCCGCATCGTGAGCAGCTGCGCCGCCTCGTCGAACGGCTGGCGGGCAGGCTCCCGATCGTCACGCTGAACACCAGCCTCGCCTTCGATGAACATGCCGACTACGTGTTTCAGCAGGTGCCGGGGTTGATCACGCTGGACCGGTGGATGACGCCGCAGAACAACCTCGCGCTTCAGACGGAGGTGATCCGCCGTGCGTCGCTCTACGTCGGCACGTGCGGCAGTGTCGCCTGGCTCGCGCCGATGCTCGGCACCGACACGCTGGCCGTCTACGCGGACGATCATTTCCTGACGCCGCACCTGTTCGCGGCGCGGCACGCGTATCGATCGATGCGCGCAGCGCGCTTCACGCCCGTCGATCTCGCCGCGTTCGATCACGTGGACGTCCTGAGCCCGGTGAGGACGTCGTGAATCGCTCGACCGTGCTCGTCACCGGCGGCGCCGGTTTCATCGGATCGGAGGTCGTGCGCCAGCTTGCCGCCGGCGGTGCGCGCGTGGTCGTCGTCGACAACCTGGTGAACGGCAAGCGGGAGAACCTCGAGGGCATCGAGGGTGACGTGACGCTGCTCGAGGAAGACATCCGCCAGACGTGGTCGTTCACGAACGTGCTTCGCGAGACGAGCGTCGTGTATCACCTCGCGTGCCTCGGCGTCAGGCATTCGGTTCACTCGCCGTCCGAGAACCACGACGTCAACGCGTCCGGCACGCTTCGCCTGCTCGGTGCGAGTCGAATCGCCGACGTTCCGAAGTTCGTGTACGTGTCGAGCTCCGAAGTCTACGGCACCGCGCGGTGGGCGCCGATGAACGAGGAGCATCCGACGTTTCCGTGCACTGTGTACGGCGGCTCGAAGCTCGCGGGCGAGGCGTACGCGCGCGCGTTCTTCCGCACCTACGGCTATCCGACCGTCGTCGTCCGGCCGTTCAACACGTATGGACCACGCAGCCATCACGAAGGCGACAGCGGGGAAGTGATCCCGAAATTCCTGCTGCGCTGCCTCGCGGGCAAGCCGATGGTGATCTTCGGCGATGGAACGCAGACGCGCGACTTCACCTACGTGTCCGATTCGGCGCGCGGCATCATCCTCGCCGGTACACAGCCGGCCGCCGTCGGCGCGACGATCAATCTCGGCAGCGGCATCGAAGTGACGGTGAACGACCTCGCGCGGACCGTCGCGACGATCGCGGGGCGCCCCGACGCGGCCGTCATCCACGACCAGCCGCGGCCGGGCGACGTCCTTCGTCTCTGCGCGGACATGTCGCAGGCGCGTAAGCTGCTTGGCTACTCGGTCAGCGTGACGCTGGCGGATGGACTTGCGAACCTGCTGGCGTGGTATCGGGCACAGGGCACGTCACCCGAGGAACTGCTGCGAACCGAAGTTGTCCGCAACTGGGACGTGAAGGCGATGACGCCATGACGGTGAGCACGATGATTCCGGTGGCGCGTCCCTGGATGGGTGAGGAAGAGGCGCAGGCCGCCCGCCGCGCGATTCTCTCCGGCTGGGTGACGCAGGGTCCGGAAGTCGCCGCCTTCGAACACGAGTTCGCTTCGGCGGTGGGTGCGGCGCATGCCTGCGCCGCCTCGAGTTGCACCACCGCGTTGCACCTGGCGCTCGCGGCGCTCGAGGTGGGCGCCGGCGACGAGGTGATCAGCGTCAGCCATTCGTTCATCGCGACGACCAACGCGATCCGGTACACCGGCGCGCTGCCCGTGCTGGTCGACGTCGACCCTGCCACGTTCAACATCGAGCCCGCGCTCGTCGAAGCGGCGATCACTCCGAAGACGAAAGCGATCCTCGCCGTGCACCAGCTCGGGATGCCGTGCGACATCGGTGCGCTTGCGGCGATTGCGCGCCGGCGCCGCGTCGCGCTGATCGAGGATGCCGCGTGTGCGATCGGCAGCGAAATCAACTGGAACGGCGAGTGGGAGCCGGTCGGGCGGCCGCGCGGCGACATCGCCTGCTTCTCGTTTCATCCGCGCAAGCTGCTGTCGACCGGCGACGGCGGGATGATCACGACGAACAGTACCGAGCTGGATCGGACGTTCCGGCTGCTTCGCCAGCACGGCATGAGCGTTCCGGATTCGGTGCGCCACGGATCGGCGCAGGTGATCTTCGAGGACTATCCGACCCTCGGCTACAACTACCGCATGACCGACATTCAGGCGGCGATCGGACGCGAACAGCTCAAGCGGCTCCCGGCGATCGTTGCGCGCCGGCGCGAGCTCGCGGCGCGATACGACGAGCGGCTTCGATCGGTCGCCGGCGTCATCGTTCCCCGCGAACCGTCGTGGGCCCGCAGCAACTGGCAAAGCTACGCGATCCGCCTCGAGCCGCCGATCGATCAGCGCACGGTGATGCAGCGGATGCTCAATGCCGGGATTGCGACGCGCCGTGGCGTGATGAACGTGCATCGCGAGTTCGCGTATCCGCTCGGGACGTGGCGTGCGGGCAGCGGCCTCGTCAACGGCGAGCGGGCGCAGGACACGGCCATCGTCCTGCCGCTCTATCACCAGCTGACCGACCCCGATCAGGACAAGGTCATCGACGCGCTCACATGCTCTCTATCGTGACGCCGGCGTACAACGAAGCGGCGAACCTGCCGCAGCTCCATGCTCGTCTCGTCGAGACGATGACGCGCGTCGGCGGCGACTGGGAGTGGGTGATCGTCGACGATCATTCGCGCGACGATACGTTCCAGGTCATCGAGAATCTCGCGCTGCGCGATGCGCGCGTGCGCGGCTTCCGCCTGTCGCGCAACTCCGGGTCGCACGTCGCGATCACCTGCGGCCTGCACCACGTCGACGGCGACGCCGCGGTGATGATGGCGGCCGATCTCCAGGATCCGCCGGACACGCTGTCGGCGATGATTGCACGCTGGCGCCATGGCGCGCAGGTGGTGTGGGCCACGCGTCGTGCGCAGCCGGGCGAGCGTCCGCATCGAGGCTTCGCGACGCTGTATTACTGGATCATGCGGAACGTCGTCGGCATGAGAGAGATGCCGGCGCGCGGCGCCGATTTCTTCCTGATCGATCGCGCCGTGCTCGACGCGTACCGCAGGTTCCCCGAGCGGAACGTCAGCGTCCTGGCGCTCATCACCTGGCTTGGCTTCCGCCAGGAGTTCGTCGAGTACGACAAGCAGCCGCGCGTCGCCGGCCAGTCGGGATGGACGTTCTCGAAGAAGGTCAAGCTCGTCATCGACTCGGTTGCGTCGTTCTCCGAGTTTCCGATCCGCGTCTGTTCGTACATCGGCCTCACGCTGATGGGCATCGGCGTGATCGTGCTGATCGTGTCGCTCACGCTGCTGCCCGCGCTCGGCGCCGGAATCCTGTTCCTCCTCGCCGTCTTCCTCGGGTTGTCAGGCCTGCAGCTGCTGGCACTCGGCATCGTCGGCGAGTACGTGTGGCGGGCGCTCGACGAATCACGGCGCCGTCCGGCCTACCTGATCGAAGCGATGGCGGGACATCGCGAACCCGCCAAGCTGCAGTAGACTTGGAACTTGCGCGCGTCCCATACGGCTGGGCTGACGTGCTCCCCTACACGCTATATATAAGGTGTCCGCGGGCCCGTCCGGGCGCGGGCGCCGGGGTTAGAGGACTGGATTGATCGACTGTATCGCCGGGTATCACCTGAACCCGTGGACCTGCGGCATCGCCAAGTTCAACGACATCCTCGCGCAGCGGCTCGAGCTGCCGGTCGTCGGCATCCGCGCGCCTGAGCTGCAGAACTACAAGCGCCCCCTGCTTTCGCTGAAGATGTCCGAGTTCTCGGCGGAGGATGCGCTCGCCCTCGATACGTGGATCGATCGTCACACCGGCGGGTACGAGCTGTTCCTGCATGCCTTCGACAACACCGCGCTCGAGAAGCGCATGCTCGCGGGCGCCGCGCGCGTGACGGTCGGCAACCAGGAGTTGTACGAACAGCTGAGGCCGGCGCGTGCCGACGTGGTGAAGCTGTTCTGTCCGGGCACGCTGCTGAATCCGCAGCGGTTTGCCGATAGCGAGATCAAGATCTTCACGTTCGGCATGGCGCACAAGATCCGCGTGCCGCTCTATCGCAAGCTGCGCGATCTGCTCGAGGCCACCGGCAAGACGTATTCGATGTTCGTCTCGACCGCGTTGCACGAGAACACGAGTTTCGACGATACGTTCGTCGTACGGTTCGAGGAGCTGCAGTCGATCTTCAACGGGCAGATCTACTTCATGGGGTACCTGTCGGACACCGCCGTGTTCAACCACCTCGTGAACTGCACGTTCGTCGCGGCCTTTTTCGAGAAGGGGCTGCGCGCGAACAACACGACGGTGAACGCGGCGATGGAAGTCGGCTGCGCCGTGATCACGAACCTCGACGAGTACTCGCCGGAGGGGCTCGTGCACTTGAAGAACGTCATCGACATCAACCGCTGCGATCGGCTGCCGGCGGCCGTGGATGCGGAGACGATTGGACGCGCGGCGCGCGACATCGCGCATGCCGACTACGGATGGGAGCAACTGGTCGCGCAGCTGCGGCCCGTCGTGCAGGCGTAGGGAGAATCTCTTGGCAGGAACATTCAGGATCGGGACACGCGAGATCGGCGATCACGCGCCGTGCTACGTGATCGCGGAAATCGGCCACAACCACCAGGGCAGCCTCGACAAGGCGCGCGAGCTGTTCCGCGAAGCGAAGCTCGCGGGCGCGCACGCGGTGAAGCTGCAGAAACGCGATAACCGGCGTCTCTACACGCGGGCGGCGTACGACAAGCCGTACGACAACGAGAACAGCTTCGGGTCCACCTACGGCGAGCACCGCGAGTTCCTCGAGTTCGGTCTCAGGGAGTACACGGAGCTGCAGGCGTACGCGCGCGAGCTCGGCGTCGACTTCTTCTCGACCGCGTTCGACCTGGCGAGCGCCGACTTCCTCGAGTCGCTCGAGGTGCCGGCGTACAAGATCGCGTCGGGCGACCTGAAGAGCACGCCGCTGCTCAAGTACGTGGCGAGCTTCGGCAAGCCGATGATCATCTCGACCGGCGGCGCCACGATCGAGGACGTGCAGCGCGCCTACGACATGATCATGCCGATCAACCAGCAGCTTGCGATCCTGCAGTGCACGGCCGGCTATCCGGCCGCCTTCGACGAGCTCGACCTGCGCGTGATCAGCACGTATCGCGATCGGTTCCCGGGTGCGGTCGTCGGCTTCTCGAGCCACGACAACGGCATCGCGATGCCGGTCGCCGCCTACATGCTCGGTGCGCGCATCGTCGAGAAGCACTTCACGCTGAACCGCGCGAGCAAGGGCACCGATCACGCGTTCTCGCTGGAGCCCGTCGGCCTGCGCAAGCTGGTGCGCGACCTCGATCGGACGTACCGCGCGCTCGGCAACGGCGTCAAGAAGATCTACGACAGCGAGAAGGCGCCGATCGTCAAGATGGGCAAGAGCCTCGTCGTCGCGCGCGACCTGCCCAGCGGCCACACGATCGGGCCGAACGACATCGTGATGAAGTCGCCGGGCGGCGGCATCGCGCCGTACGACCTGCACAAGGTGATCGGACGCGTGACGCTGCGTCCGCTCATGGAAGACGACTTCCTGTCCTTCGAGGTGCTGAGCAAGCCCGACGCCGAGCTCGCGCGTTCGTGAACCAGCGTTTCAGTCTCGACACGCAGATCGCCGTCGTCACCGGCGCGTGCGGCAAGCTCGGTCCGATCTGGATCGAGGCGCTGCTCGATGCCGGCGCGCGTGTGGCGGCGCTCGATCTCGGCGGCGTCCATGCGTCGTCCGGCTACCGCGCACTCGAGGGGCGCGCCGGCGATCGCCTGCAGCGGTTCGAATGCGACATCACGAGCCGCGCGTCGGTCGAAGCGGCCGCGGCGGCCGTCGCAACGCAGATGGGCGAGCCCGACGTGCTCGTCAACAACGCCGGCGTCGATCAGCCGGCGGACTCGACCGGCAGCCGGTCGACGATCGAGAACCTGCCGGCGGAGCAGGTCCGCCGCATGGTGGACGTCAACATCGTCGGCACGCTGCAGATGATGCAGGTGTTCGGCAGCCGCATGGCGGCACGCGGCGCCGGATCGATCATCAACATCGGTTCGCTCTATGCCTCGGTCTCGCCCGACCAGCGGTTCTACGATCACATGACGGGCAATGAGCCGTTCCTGAAGACGCCCGCCTACGGCGCCTCGAAAGCGGCGGTCGTGAACATGACGAAGTATTTTTCGACGCTCTGGGCGCCGCGCGGCGTGCGGGTGAACACGCTGTCGCCCGGCGGCGTCCTCGGCGCGCAGGACGAGCAGTTCAAGGCGAAGTTCGGATCGCGCGTGCCGCTCGGCCGGATGGCGCAGGCCGAGGACCTGACGGGTCCACTGGTATTCCTCGCATCGCCGGCGTCGTCGTATGTGACCGGACACGAACTGCGCGTCGACGGAGGCTTCACGGCGTGGTGAGAGCGGTCAACTCCCAACTTCCAGCTGCCGACTCCGACGACGTGAGTCTCGAGTCGATACCCACGACGGTCCTGAATCAGGTCGGGTCCGAGCTTCTGCCCGCGGCGGATGGCCGCACCTTCACGAAGACGGATCCCGCGACCGGCCGCGCGCTGTGCGAGGTCGCGCGATCCGGCCGCGCCGACGTCGAGCTCGCGGTCGAAAAGGCGAGGGCGGCGCAACCCGCGTGGGCAGCGCTGACGGTCGTGAGGCGCGGCGACATCCTCCGCGCCGTCGCGCTGCTGATGCGCGAGCACCGTGATGCGATCGCGGCGCTCGTCTCGAAAGAGACCGGCAAGTCGAAGAAGGACGCGCTCGGCGAGACAGACGCGGCGATCGAGATGGGCTTCTTCGTCGCCGGCGAAGGCCGCCGCTTCTACGGGCAGACGACGACCAGCGCCGTGCCGAACAAATCGGCGATGGTCATGCGGCAGCCGCTCGGTGTCGCGGGACTGATCATCGCGGCGAACACGCCGATCGCGAACGTCGCGTGGAAGGCCTTCCCTGCGCTGCTGTGCGGCAATGCCGCGATCCTCAAGGCCGCCGAGGACACGCCGCTCTCGGCGTGGGCGTTCGGGCTGCTCGCGCGTGAAGCGGGCGTGCCCGACGGCGTCTATACGACGCTCCATGGCTTCGGCGAGGAAGCCGGCGCGCCGCTCGTCGAGCACCCCGGCGTCGCCGTCATCAGCTTCACCGGTTCGTGCGAGGTCGGGCGCTGGATTGCGGAGACTGCGGGACGTCGCCTTGCGAAGGTCTGTCTCGAGCTCGGCGGCAAGAATCCGCTCATTGTCTGCGACGATGCGGATCTGAGGAATGCGGTGACGTGGACGCTGGGCTCCGCGTTCAGCAACGCGGGACAGCGATGCGCCGCGGGCAGCCGCATCATCGTCTTCGACGCCGTCTACGAGACGTTCAAGTCGATGCTCGTCGAAGCGACGCAGAGGCTGAAGGTCGGCACCGGCGACACGGATGACTACGGTCCGGTGATCAACGAAGAGCAGATGCGGAACATGCTGACCGCCGTGCAGCGGGCGAAGGACGCGGGCGCCGCGGTGATCACGGGCGGCACGCGGCTGACAGGTGCGAGCTACGGCGACGGGTACTTCGTCGCGCCGACGATCGTCGAACATGTCGGAGCGAACGACGAGATCACCCGCAGCGAGCTGTTCGGTCCGATCACGTGTCTCTACCGCGTGAACGATTTCGAGGAGGCGGTGAAGCTCGCGAACGATTCGCCGTTCGGCCTCACCGCGTCGATTCACACGCAGAACATTCATCGCGCGATGACGTTCATCAGCCGCATCCAGGCGGGCGTGGCGGTGGTCAACGGCGGAACGTACGGCAGCGAGCCGCACATGCCGTTCGGCGGACTGCGGAACTCGGGCAATGGCTGGCGAGAGGCGGGCACCCAGGCGCTCGACGTCTATTCCGACTTGAAAACCGTTTACATCAACCACAACCCAGAACAGGTGTAGGGTAGCTGCCGCCGGAGGCGGAGCCGCCACATGACATGTCATCCGTCGTTGCGCTGATACCGGCACGACAAGGTTCCAAGCGCGTTCCCGGCAAGAACATCCGACCGCTGCAGGGACATCCGACGATCGCGTACACGATCGCGCCTGCGATCGAGAGCGGCGTGTTCGATGCGGTGATCGTGTCGACCGATTCCGAGGAGACCGCTGCAATCGCGCGCCACTACGGCGCCGAGGTGCCGTTTCTCCGCCCGCTTCATTTCGCGAGCGACACGTCGCCCGACATCGAGTGGATCGAGTACACGCTCGCCGAGCTCGCTCGTCGGGGCCGGACGTGGGATGCGTTCTCGCTGCTGCGGCCGACGAGCCCGTTCCGCACCGCCGGCACGATTCGGCGCGCCTGGACGCTGTTCACGTCACAGCAGGGCGCCGACTCGCTGCGCGCGGTCGAGAAGTGCGCGCAGCATCCAGGCAAGATGTGGGTGGTCGACGGCCACCGGATGCGCCCGCTGCTCGAGCAGCCGGAGCCGCGCACGCAGCCGTGGCACAGCACGCCGTACCAGGCGCTGCCGCCGGTCTATGTGCAGAACGCGTCGCTCGAAATCGCATGGACGCGCGTCGTCACCGAAACCCGCACGATTGCAGGACAGGTCCTGGTGCCCTTCATCACCGAGGGGTACGAGGGCTTCGATATCAACGATCCACACGATTGGATGATCGCGGAGCGGCTGCTCGCCGAGGGCACCGCGACGCTGCCGCACGTACAACAGGAACCATGGGCGACTTACAGACCGAACACGGTGAGAGCTTAGAGCTCCGCTACGTGCCGGTTTCCGAGTTCACGCGCGTCGTGAACGCGAAGGGAACCGCGGCGCAGAAGGCGGCGGCGTTCGCCGCCCTCGCGCGCATCAACACGCTCTACATGATTGCCGGCGCATGGTCCGGCCACATCGGCACGAGCTTCAGCTCCCTCGAGATCATGAGCTGGCTGTTCCTGAACGAACTGCGCGATCTCGACAAGGGTCCTGACGAGTGCGACGTCTTCTTCTCGTCGAAAGGGCACGACGCGCCTGCGCTGTACTCGGTGCTGATCGGTCTAGGGCTGCTGCCGGCCGACAAGCTCCATCAGCTGCGGCGCATCGGCGGACTGCCCGGACATCCGCACGTCGAGACGCCGTACATCCAGGCGAACACCGGTTCGCTGGGCATGGGGATCTCGAAGGCGAAGGGGATGGCGCTGGCCAACCGGCTCGCCGGGACGAAGCGCCGCATCTTCGTGCTGACGGGCGACGGCGAGCTGCAGGAAGGGCAGTTCTGGGAGTCGCTCGGCTCGGCGGTGCACGACAAGCTGGGCGAGATCGTCGCGATCATCGATCACAACAAGATCCAGTCCGACACGTGGGTCAGGAAGGTCAACGACCTCGGCGACCTCGAGGCGAAGCTGCGGGCGTTCGGCTGGCACGTGAGCCGGTGCGATGGCCATGACGTGCAGGCGATCGAGCGGACGCTGCGTTCACTCGATGCGGTCACCGACCGGCCGAAAGTCGTCATCGCCGACACCGTGAAGGGGCGCGGCGTCTCGTTCATGGAAGGGCCGAAAGCGCTGAGGAAGGATGGCGACCTGTATCTGTTCCACTCGGGCGCACCGCCGGAGCAGCAATACCTCGACGGGCTCAAGGAGCTGTCCGTCGCCGCCGGCCTCGCGTACGCGACGCTCGGCCTCGGGACGTTTGCGACCGAGCGACGCACGCGCAATCCGCGCCGTGAGCCGCGCGACACGCAGAACCTCGTCGCGGCCTACAGCAAGGCACTCGTGCAGCAGGCGGAGCGGCATCCGCACCTGTTCGTGCTCGACGCGGATCTCATCAAGGACTGCGGGCTGCTCGAGGTCGCCGCGAAGTTTCCCGAGCGCTTCGTGGAGTGCGGCATCGCCGAGCAGGACATGGCATCGATGGCGTGCGGCATGGCGCGACGTGGTGCGCTGCCGATCGCGCACTCGTTCGCCTGCTTCCTGTCGACGAGGCCGAACGAGCAGATTTACAACCAGTGCAGCGAGGGGACGAAGGCCATCTACGTCGGTTCGCTGGCGGGCCTGCTGCCGGGCGGTCCCGGACATTCGCATCAGTCGGTGCGCGATATCAGCGCGCTCGCCGCGGCGCCGAATCTCGTGATGGTGGAGCCCGCCACCGAAGGCGACGTGCAGGCGCTCGTCGACTATCTCGTGAACGACGCGAGCGAAAGCGCCTACCTGCGTCTCGTGTCCGTGAAATGGCCGGTGCCGTTCGCATCGCCCGCAGGCGGCCGCCTGCAGCCGGGAGCCGGATGGACCGTTCGACCCGGCGACGACGCGGTCGTCTTCGGCTATGGGCCATGGCTGCTGTCGAATGCGTGGCATGCCGCCGAGGAGATTGCGGCCTCCAGCGGCTCGCGCATGCGTATCGTCAATCTGCCGTGGCTGAATCGTGTCGACCGCGCATGGCTGCGCGACACGATCGGCGCCTGCCGGACGATCGTCACACTCGACAATCACTACGTGCACGGCGGCCAGGGCGAGATGGTCGCCGCCGCGATCGCCGAGCTCGGCCTCGATCCGTCGCCTCGGGTGACGCGCGTCGGCGTGACCGAGCTGCCGGAGTGCGGCACGAATGACGAAGTGCTCGCGCATCACGGCCTCGACGTGCCGGGCCTCGTGAAGCAGTTTCGCGCGGCGCTGACGCGCACGGCGGGAACGGTGCCGCAGATCGCATGACGATCCTCTTCTGGGACATCGACGGTACGCTGCTGACCACGGGCAAGGCGGGCGTGCCTGCGTGGGAGCAGGCGGTCCGCGAGACGACGGGGAAGGAGTTCCACCTGTCGTCGATCCGCGTGCCCGGGCTGACCGACTTTCAGATCGCCGTGCGCACCTTCGAAATGCTCGGCGTGCCGGCGACATCGGACCTCGTGAGGCGAATGGTCGCGCGCTACGAGGAGCTGCTTCCGTCGACGCTGCCGCTGAAGCAGGGACGCGTGCTGCCGAACGTGCGCGAGATCCTCGAGGCGCTTCGAACGCGCGCGGACGTGCGCTCGTACCTCCTTACCGGCAATACACGCGGCGGCGCGCGCGCGAAGCTGACGCACTACGACCTGTTCAAGTACTTTCCCGACGGCGCATTCGCCGAGGATCAAGGCATGCGCGCCTCGATCGCCGCACGGGCGGTCGAACTCGCGAAGCGCGGCGGCCCGGTGATCGACGATCGGCTATTCGTCATCGGCGATACGCCGCACGACATCGAGGCGGCCAGGGCGATCGGCGCCCGCACCGTGGCGGTTGCCACGGGCGGCTACTCGATCGAGGAGCTCTCGGTGCATCAGGCCTGGCGCGTGATGGCGGAGCTGCCGCCGCCGGCGTCGTTCCTGGAGCTGCTCGAGCTGCCCGTGGTGACCACGTCGCAGGTATGAAACGGTTCATCCGGAAATTTCCGGAGCTCTGGCGAACGAGTCGCCTCGCGCGCCGGTGGTACCACGCGCGCCGGGATGCGTATCCGCAGTGGGATGCGGCGATCGGATCGAACCGGCGGCTCTGGGAATCGGCGAGGGCCGCGGCACAGGGCGGGCCGCGCGTGCTGATGGCGACGGCGATCGGATCGTACGCCCATGCCGTGTCGCTCGAGAGCGCACTGGCGGTCGCCCTGACGTTCCGCGGCGCCGAAGTGCATGCGCTGCTCTGCGACGGCTCGATGACCGCCTGCGCCGAGTGCGAAGCCTCGATCTATCCCGACCTTCAGCACTTCGTCGATCACGGACCGTCGAACGATTTGTGCCTCGACTGCGTCTGGCCGGCCGAGCGCGTCTACAAGCAGCTCGGATTGAAGATTCATCGGCTCGGCGACTGGCTGTCCGAGGACGATCGCGCGGAGGCGCGGCGTGTCGCATCGATGCTGCCTGTCGGCCAGATCGAGGCGTTCACCTACGACGGCCTCGCGATTGGCGAGCACGCGCACGCCGGCGCGCTGCGGTTCTTCGCGACCGGAACGCTGGACGCCGAGCCGCTCGCCGAGCCGGTGCTCCGCCGGTATCTCGAGTCGGCGCTGCTGACGGCGTTCGCGACGCGACGGCTGGTACGCAAGATTCCGTTTGCGTCGGCGGTGTTCACGCACGGCATCTACGTACCGTGGGGCATCGTCGGCGAGGTCGCCCGGCAGGAGCGCGTGCGCGTGTCGAACTGGAACGTCGCGTACCGCAAGCGCCGCTTCATCTTCAGCCACGGCGACACGTATCACCACACGCTCATGAACGAGCCGCGCGAGCACTGGGAGAACATGGAGCTCTCGGCGGCGCAGGAGCGCGAGCTGATGCAGTATCTCGGCAGCCGGCGCGAAGGGATGTTCGACTGGATCGTCTTCCACCGGCCGACCAGCCAGGACGCCGCGAAGATCGCGCGCGATATCGGCGTCGACCCGGCGCGGCCGGTGATCGGCCTGCTGACGAACGTGTCGTGGGACGCGCAGCTCCACTACCCGGCGAATGCGTTTCCGAACATGCTCGAGTGGCTGGTGCAGACGTGCGAGTACTTCGCGGCGCGCCCCGACCTGCAGCTGCTGATTCGCGTGCATCCGGCCGAAATCAGCGGCTTCCCGCCGTCGCGCCAGCCGATCCTCGCGGAGCTGCGCAAGCGGCTGCCGCAGCTCGCTCCGAACATCATCGTCGTGCCGCCCGAGAGCGGGCTGAGCACCTATGCGCTGATGTCGCTCTGCAACTCGGCGATCATTTACGGCACGAAGATGGGCGTCGAGCTCACTAGCGTCGGCCTGCCGATCATCGTCGCGGGCGAAGCGTGGATCCGCAACAAGGGGATCACCCACGACGCCCGCACGCCGGACGAGTACTTCACGCTGCTGGCGCAGCTGCCCTTCGCCGAGCGGCTCGCGCCGCCGCAGCTCGCGCGCGCGCGGCGCTACGCGTATCACTTCTTCTTCAACCGGATGATCCCGCTGCCGTTCATCGAGCCGAAAGCCGGGTATCCGATCTACCGCCTGAAACTGGATCGACTGGAGCAGCTGCTGCCGGGCGCCTCGCAGGGGCTCGACACGATCTGCGACGGCATCCTGACGAAGGCACCGTTCGTTCTGCGGGATCGAGTCCCCTCGGCGGAACCTGCCTTGCGGCGGGTATCCTCCGCCCTGTGATCTTTCTTCCAATCGCGTTCTTCATCGCGCTGTTCGCGTCGGTCGCGCTCTGCGCCTTCGTGCGCCGCACCGCGCCCGCGGTCGGCGCGGTCGTCGCGCCGCGCGCGGATCGCTGGCACAGCGAGCCCACGCCGACGATGGGCGGAGTGGCGATCGCGATCGCGTGCATCATCGGGTTCGCCACGGTCGTGGGCCACGTGCGAGGCGATGCGCTGCCCGCCACGTGGGCGCCCGTGCCGTTCGCCGGCATTGCCATGTTCGTGATCGGCGTGCTCGACGATCGCTTCCAGTTGTCGCCGCTGGCGAAACTGGTGTCGTCGCTCATCATCGGCGCGTTCCTGGTCTTCTCGCTCGGCCGGCAGCCAATTGAACCATTGCCCTGGCCGCAGACACTCGTCGCGACGATCTGGTTCGCCGGCATCTGCCACGCGTTCAACCTGCTCGACAACATGGACGGCCTCGCTGCAGGCGTGGCGCTCATCGGCGCCGCCTTCCTCGCGGGCCTCCTGCGCGACGCGCTCGGGCCTCCGCTCGTCCTGCTGCTCGTCGCGCTGTGCGGCGCGCTGCTGGGATTTCTTTACTGGAACCGTCCGCCGGCGCGGCTCTTCATGGGCGACTGCGGCAGCCTCTTCATCGGTGCGATCGTCGGCGGCGCCTCGCTCGTGCCGGTGCTCGGCGATCGCAGCAGCGTGCCGTGGACGTGGCTGATGGCGATCGCGATTCTCGTGGTGCCGCTGTTCGATACCGGCTTCGTCCTCGTGCTGCGCCGGGCCGCGGGCAGGAAGGCGACGCGCGGCGGCACTGATCACGTCTCGCATCGGCTCGTGTCGCTCGGCTTCTCCGAGCGCAGCGCCGTGCGCATCCTGTACTTGATTGGCATCGTGGGCGGCCTCACCGCATGGGGGCTCGCGTGGGGGGGCATCGAGCAGATGCTCCCGCTCGCCGCCGTCTTCGCCGTCGTCATGACGCTCGTCGGGATCCACCTCGCGCGCGTGCCGGCGTACGACGCGCAGGACTTCCAGGCGCTCGAGCGATCCTCGTTCGCCCCGATCCTCAAGGATCTGACGTTCCGCTGGCACGCCGCCGAGGTGATGCTCGACCTCGTGCTGATTGCCGCGTGTTACTACTTCGCCTACCGGCTCCGGTTCGAAGGGCAGGCGCTCGATCACTTCCTGCCGTACTTCACCGCATCGCTCCCCGTCGTGCTCGGGTTGAAGCTCGCCTCGCTCTATGGATCCGGCCTGTATCAACGCTCGTGGGAGACGTTCGGCCTGCGCGATGTCAGCGTCGTGCTGCGCGGCGTGCTGATGGGATCGCTGCTGTCGATTCTCGCCGCGGCCTACTTCTACCGGCTCGAGGGGTTCTCACGCGTCGTGTTCGTCATGGACGCGCTGCTGCTGACGGTGGCCATCATCGCGACGCGCGCATCGTTCCGCAGCATGAGCCTCGTCGCGGCGTCGCGCAGCAAGCGCAGCCGCCGCGTTCTCGTCTACGGCGCTGGCGCGTTCGGTCAGATGATCGTCCGCGAGCTGCGCGCGAACGTCGAATGGCGCATGAATCCGGTCGCGTTCATCGACGACGACCCGATGAAGGCCCACCGGTGGATCATGGGTGTGCCGGTGCGCGGCGCGCTCGCACAGCTCGACGCGACGCTCCGCCGGTACAAGGTCGACGAGGTGATCCTGAGCAGTCCATCGATCAACGGCAGCGTCGAGCACGAGATCCGCGACGTCTGCGCGGCGCTCGACCGTCCGGTCCGGCGGCTCCACATCAGCATCCAGTGAGCCGCCTTCGTGTCGGATTCGATGGACACGCGTTCAGCTCTCCCGCCGCCGGCATCAGGCGCTATTCCGGAGAGCTGGTCCGCGCGCTCGTCGACCTCGGCGAAATCGATGTCGTCTCGCTGGGCGGCGATCCGGCGCACGTGCCCGCCGGCGTCGAGCATGCGGCCGACTGCGCGCATCCGCCGAGCAACGCGGGCTGGACGCTCGTGGGCCTGCCGTGCACCGCGTCGCGCGCCCGCGTCGATCTGATTCACGCGCCCGCCTACACGGCGCCCTTCTGGGCGCGCACCCCCGTCGTCCTCACCATCCACGACGTCAGCTACGAACGGCATCCGGAGTGGTATCCGTATCGCCGCGACTGGCTGCGCAGGTACTTTTACCGGCGGAGTGCCGCGTCGGCAACCCGCATCGTCACCGTGTCGGCGTTCTCGGCATCGGAGATCGCAGCGGCGTACGGCATCGACCGATCACGCATCGCGGTCGCGCATCTCGGCGTGCACGCGATGTTCGCCGCCGGCGACCATGACGCACCTCTCGATCTGCCGGCGAACGTCACGCAGCCGTACCTCGTCCACGTGGGCGACATCCACGAGCGGCGGAACCTGCCGATGCTGCTCGATGCGCTGCTCGACGCGCGGCGGCATTTTGGAGCGGCATCCGCGCTGTCACTGGTGCTTGCAGGCGTCGACCGCGGCGTGACGGCAGGGTTGTGCGCGATGGCGGCGGAAGCCGACATGCCCGACGCGGTGGTCGCCCTCGGCGCGATCAGCGAGCTTCGGGTTCGAGCACTCTATCGAGGCGCGACCGCGCTGGTCTATCCGTCGCTCTACGAAGGATTCGGGCTGCCGCTGATCGAGGCGATGGCGAGCGGGACGCCGGTGATCGCGTCGACCGCCGCGTCGATCCCCGAAGTGCTGGGCGGCGCCGGTCTCCTGCTCGATCCGCATGATGCGGCGGCCTGGCGCGATGCGATCATCCGGATCGTGAATGACGACGAGCTGCGGAGCGACCTGCGTGCGCGCGGCCTGGCGCGCGCCGCGACGTTCACCTGGGATCGCACGGCCCGGCTCACGCTCGACGTGTACCGAGAGGCGGCGCGTGCAGCCTGACGTATCGATCGTGATCGTGTCGTGGAACGGCCGCCGGCATCTCGATGTCTGTCTCGAAAGCGTCGCTGCGCAGACCGGCGTGACGGCCGAGACGATCCTCGTCGACAACGGATCGACGGACGGCACCGCAGAGCTCGCGCGCGATCGCTATCCGTGGGTGAAACTCGTGCGGCTCGAGGAGAACCGCGGGTTCACCGGCGGCAACAATGCCGGAGCGCGAGAGGCGAGCGGCCGCTTCCTGGCGTTTCTCAACAACGACACCGCCGCGGATCCCGGATGGCTGCGCGCGCTTGTCGCGGCCGTCGACGAGCGGAACCGGTTCGCGCTCGTGACGTCGCGCATCGTCTACATGCACGACCCTGACGTCATCGACAGCGCCGGTGACGGCGTGCTTCGCTGCGGAGGCGCGTTCAAACGATTCCACGGGCAGCCGGCCTCGGCCGCGCTCCGAAGCGAGGAAGTCTTCGGCGTGTGCGGTGCGGCGTTCCTCCTGCCGAAGGCGGTGTTCGACGAACTCGGCGGGTTCGACGAGGAGTTCTTCGCATCGCACGAGGATGTCGATCTGTCGTATCGCGCGCGTCTGCGCGGGTACCGGTGCCGGTACGCGGCCGACGCGGTGGTGCGCCACGTCGGCAGCGCTACGCTCGGCTCGGTCAGCGCATTCTCCGTGTTCCAGAGCCAGCGCAATCTCGAATGGGTGTATGTGAAGGACACGCCCGGCCCGCTGCTGTGGCGCTCGCTGCCAGGCCACGTCGTGTACAACGCGGCGGCGTGCGCGCATTTCATGCGCATCGGGATGCTCGCGCCGTTTCTGCGCGGCAAGTTCGCGGCGATCGCCGGCTTGCCGTCAATCCTGCGCAAGCGCGCGGCGACACAGAACAGCCGTCGCGTGGCCGCCGATGCGATTGCGCCGCTGCTCACGAAGAACTGGCTGGCGACCAAGCTCCGTGAGGAGCGGTTCGAGGCGCAGCTGGCCGCGAGATCGCGATGACCGCAGCGACACCCGAATACGCGGCAATCCTCGTCAACTACAACGCCGGCACGGAGCTGGAGCGGGCGCTGCGATCGATTGCCGACGATTTCGCCGGCCATACCTGGGAGGCCGTCGTCGTCGACAACGCGTCGGTCGACGACAGCTGGGCGGCAATCACCGCGTTCGGACCGCGCGTCCGCTTGATTCGCAACGCGGAGAACGTCGGCTTCGCGCGCGGCGTCAACCAGGGGTTCGCATCGACGTCGGCGCCCTACGTGGTCATCATGAATCCCGACTGCCGCCTCGTTGCCGGCGCGGTGGCGACGCTCCGCACCGCGCTCGACGGGAACACCGGATGCGCGATTGTCGGTCCGCGCATCCTGAATCCGGACGGATCCGTCCAGGGAAGCGCGCGCGGCGATCCCGACATGCTGACGGGGCTGTTCGGACGGACGCAGGTCCTGCGCCGCTATATGCCGTTCGTGGCCGCGTCGAAGCGGAACGTCGTCGTCGACGATGCGGTGCGCAGCGGGCAACTGAGTGTCGTCGTCGACTGGGTCTCGGGTGCGTGTATGCTCGCGCGGCGCGACGCGCTCGCGAGCGTCAAGGGATTCGACGAGCGGTACTTCCTGTACTGGGAGGATGCCGACTTGTGCCGCCGCCTGCGATCGCGCGGTTATCACATTCGATTCGTCCCCGGAGCCACGGCCATCCATCGCGTCGGCCAGTCGAGTCGCACGGCGAAGCGCGAATCACTTCGCGCCTTCCACGACAGCGCGTATCTGTACTACACGACACATGTCGCGCCGGCACCGCTCAATCCGAAGAGGGTGGTCGCGCATGCACTGCTCCAGGCGCGCTACTGGCTGCAGCTCATGATGATCGGCCCCCGCTGATTCCTCTCCCCCGTCCCCCCGTCCCTTAGTCCCCTCGTCCCCCTCGTCCCCCTCGGTCAATCGAGGATTTCGCCGACGAGGCCGGCGACCTGTTCCGCGATCGATAGGCATGCCGTGAGGCCTGGCGACTCGATGCCCGCGACCTGCACGAGCCGCGGGCAGCGTTGGTCGCGGCCGATCAGGAAATCCGAGAAGCTCGTCTCCGGACCATGCAGCTTGGCGCGAATGCCGGAGCCACCCAGCCGCAGGTCGGAGAGTTCGAGCGAGGGGATCAGCAGGCGTGCCGGTTCGAGGAACGACTCGATCGGGAGCCGGTCGTCTTCGTAGTCGTCCTTTCGCTCCTGGAAGCGTGCCGTCGGTCCGAGCGTGACGTTGCCATGGATCGTCTTCGTCATGTGCGTGCCAAGGCCATGCGCATGCGGCAGCGGATAGACGGGGCCGTTCACGAGGCCTCGCTTCGACGGCACCAGCTCCGCGTACTCGCCGCGGCACGGATAGATGCGGAAAGCCGTACCGCCCAGCGCCGCAGAGACGTCGTCTGCGTACAGGCCGGCGGCATTCACGACGACTCGCGCGTCGATGCGCTCGGCGGGTGTGACGATCTCGATCGAGGCGCCGCGCGGCTCGCCGGAGACGAACGGCGTGCCCGGCAGCATGAACGCATCGTGTTCGGCGGCGAGCCGGGCGAGCGTGCGCACGAGCGCCTCGGCCTCGAGAATGCCGGAGTTGGGCGAGTAGAGGGCGGCCGCGGCACGGACGTGCGGCTCGCGCGCACGGATGAACGCGGCGTCCACGATCTGCAGTCCTTCGACGCCGTTTGCGCCGCCGGTGCGCTGCAGCGCCTCGAGGGCCGCGATCTCCGACGCGTCGTGCGCCACGATCAGCTTGCCGCTGCGCCGATGCGGCACGCCGTGCGCGGCGCAGAATTCGTACATCATCCGCGCGCCCGCGACGCAGTGGCGGGCCTTCAGCGAGCCGGCGGGATAGTAGATGCCCGCATGAATGACCTGGCTGTTGTGCGTGCTGGTGCCCATGCCGGGACGCGGTTCCTTTTCGAGCAGGCACACGCTGCGACCGTGTTTCGCGAGCGCCAGTGTTGCGGCGAGGCCGATCACCCCGCCGCCGATGACGGCGACGTCGATTTGTTCCATGGTACGATCCATAGATTCTGTCATGAGCGTGGCGCGTGTTCTTGTCACCGGCGCATCGGGACAGCTCGGGTCGGCGATCGCCCGCACATTCAAGGATCGCGACGTCACCGCGCACACGCATGCGACGCTCGACATCAGCGACGTCGATGCGGTCCGGCGCGCCGTTGATGCGGCGCGGCCCGACGCGATCGTCAACTGCGCCGCGTACAACAACGTCGACGCGGCGGAATCGCACACGCTGGAGGCGTTCACGGCGAACGCGTTCGCGGTGCGAACCCTGGCCCGCGCGGCGGAATCCGCCGGTGCGATCCTCGTGCACTACGGAACGGACTTCGTCTTCGCCGGCATGGATGGTCCGGACACGGCGCCGTACGACGAATCCGTCCCGCCGTCTCCGCAAAGCGCGTACGCGGCATCGAAGCTTGTCGGCGAATGGATGGCGCTCGCGTATCCGCGCGCGTACGTGCTGCGAGTCGAGAGCCTCTTCGGCCTGCCTGCAGACTGGAACGGCCGCCGCGGTTCGCTCGACACGATCGTCGCCGGCCTCGATGCGGGACGCGAGGTGCCCGTCTTCACCGATCGGATCGTCTCTCCGAGCTACGTCGCCGACGTCGCCGCCGCGACCCGTTACCTCGTCGACTCGCCGGCTCCGGCCGGCCTGTATCACTGCGTGAACAGCGGCCACGCCTCGTGGGAACAGGTGGCGCTCGAGGCGGCGCGCGTGCTCGGCGTCTCGCCGCGGTTGAAGCGCATGACCACGGCAGAGGTGAACCTCATCGCCGCCCGACCCCGATTCTGCGCGTTGTCGAACGGCAAACTGGCCGACGCCGGCTTCGCGATGCCGCCGTGGCAGGACGCGCTGCGGCGCTGGCTGGCGTCACGCCACGGTCCTACCGCCGATGGCAGGGTTTCGGTTTCGGGCCATATAGAATGACAAGGCAGGCATGGCAAAACGCGCAATCATTACCGGAGTAAGCGGCCAGGACGGCTCGTATCTCACCGAGCTGCTGCTCGAAAAGGGGTACGAGGTCACCGGCATCGTCAGGCGCTCGAGCGCCCCGAACCTGTGGCGGATCGAGCACCTGCTGGATCGCATCACCCTCCGTCCAGCGGATCTGCTGGATCAACTGTCGATCTTGCGGATCGTGGCCGATGTCCGGCCGCACGAGTTCTACAACCTCGCGGCGATGTCGTTCGTGCCAGCCTCGTGGGACCAGCCGATGCTGACCGGCGAGTTCAATGCGCAGGGCGTGACGCGCGTGCTGGAAGCGATTCGCCAGGTCGATCCGAAGATCCGCCTGTACCAGGCGTCGTCCAGCGAAATGTACGGCCGCGTCCGCGAGGTGCCGCAGACCGAAATGACGCCGTTTTATCCACGCAGTCCGTACGGCGTGTCAAAGGTGTTCGCGCACTACATCACCGTCAACTACCGCGAAAGTTACGACATGTTTGCGTGTTCGGGGATCCTCTTCAATCACGAGTCGCCGCGGCGCGGCCTCGAGTTCGTCACGCGCAAGGTCACCGACGGCGTCGCCCGCATCAAGCTCGGCCTGGCGGATCACCTCAACCTCGGCAACCTCGATGCCTGTCGCGACTGGGGCTTTGCCGGCGACTACGTGCGGGCGATGTGGCTGATGCTCCAGCAGGACGAAGCCGACGACTACGTGATCGCGACCGGCGTGGCGCACTCGGTGAAGACGCTCGCGGAAACCGCCTTCGGCCATGCCGGTCTCGACTGGCAGCGCTACGTGCGCATCGATCCCGCCCTCAAACGTCCCGCGGAAGTCGACCACCTTATCGGTGATTCCTCGAAAGGCCGAAAACAGCTCGGGTGGTCGCCATCCGTCACCTTTGAACAATTGATCGCCACGATGGTCGATGCCGACCTCGCCCGGCTTGCGCCGCTCGCGCACGCCGGCGCCGCGCGATCGTAACGACAAGGCGGAAGACGCTTGGAACTGAAAGAGAAGATTCGTACGAGAAAGGCCCGGATCGGGATCATCGGTCTGGGGTACGTCGGGTTGCCGCTCGCCGTGGAATTCGCGAAGGCGGGCTTCGAGGTCACCGGCTTCGACGTCGACAAGAGCAAGGTCGACGCAATCAACCGGGGCACGAGCTACATCGGCGACGTGTCGAGCGACGATGTCGACTGCTCCGTCAAGGACGGCAAGCTGAAGGCGACCGACGACACGTCGAAGCTGCACGACATGGATGCGATCGACATCTGCGTGCCGACGCCGCTGCGCAAGACGCGCGACCCGGATCTCTCGTATGTCGTGCTGGCCGTCGAAGCGGTGCGCGCGCACCTCAAGCCGGGGCAGCTGATCATCCTGGAATCGACCACGTATCCCGGCACGACCGACGAAGTCGTGCAGCCGACGCTCGAAGAGACGGGACTCAAGGCGGGAACCGATTTCTACCTCGCCTTCTCGCCCGAGCGTGTCGATCCCGGCAACGTGACGCACACGACGAAGAGCATTCCGAAGGTCGTCGGCGGGATGAACCCGATCAGCACCGAGCTGGCTGCGGATCTGTACGGCGCGATCATCGATCGCATCGTCCCCGTCAGCTCGACGCAGGTCGCCGAGATGGTGAAGCTGCTCGAGAACACCTTCCGCGCGGTGAACATCGGCCTCGTCAACGAGATCGCGCTGATGTCGAACCGGATGAACATCGACGTGTGGGAGGTGATCGAGGCGGCAGCCACGAAGCCGTTCGGGTTCATGCCGTTCTATCCGGGCCCGGGGCTCGGCGGCCACTGCATCCCGATCGATCCGTTCTACCTCTCGTGGAAGGCGCGGCAGAACGGGTTCGAATGCCGCTTCATCGAGCTCGCCGGCCACATCAACGGATCGATGCCGGCATTTGTCGTCGAACGTGTCGCCGAGGCACTGAACTCGCAGAAGAAGGCGATCAACGGGTCGCGCATCCACGTGTTTGGCGTCGCGTACAAGAAGGACGTGAACGACATGCGCGAATCGCCGGCGCTCGACGTCATCGAGCTGCTGCACCGGCGCGGCGCGTCGATCAGCTACACGGATCCGTTCGTGCCGACGCTCGAGCACGGCGGGCTGTCGATGACATCAGTGCCGGAGAGCGAAGCCGGGAAGGGGATCGACTGCGCGGTGATCTGCACCAACCACAAGGTGTTCAACTACGCGGCGATGCCGAAGCACTTCCAGCTTGTCGTCGACACGCGCAACGCGCTGAAGAACATCGAGGCGGACAACGTGTTCCGCCTGTAGGCGGGCGCCCTAGCCGCGCCTCCCCACAGCCGCGTAGTCCAGGTAGGTAAACAGCAGGCGGTTGATCTTCTCGACGTTCGCGTTGATGGTCTCGACGGCGTCGGTGAGGACGGCCTCCTGCCCGCGTCCCGGGGCCAGCTTCTGCAGCTTGTCGGCGTCGGGGTACGGCGCGCTGTACCGGATCTCGACTCGCTGGAATCCGCTCGCGATCAGCAGATACTTCAGCGTGTCGGGATGCACCGGGCGGACGTGCGTCAGGTCGCGGATGTAGCTTTCGAAGAACGCGAACCAGCACGCCGGGTTGATCGTCTCCAGCACGATCGGCGCTTCGGGGCGCAGCTTGTCGAACGCCGCGTCGAGCAGCTGCGTGAGGTAGCGCGGCTCGAGATGTTCGACGACCTGTGCCGCGAACAGCCCGCCGAGCGATCCATCCGGGAGCCCGCGCAGGTAGGTCAGCGCGTCCGCGGTCTCCGCGTCGATCCCCTTGCCGCGGCAGACCTCCACCATCGCCGGGTTCAGATCGATGCCGCGCGCGGGCACGCCGTGCTCGCGCAGCAATTCGACGAACTCGCCGCGTCCGCACCCGACGTCGAGCACATCCCCGATCCCCGATCCCTGATCCCCAATCGCCTGGAAGATCGGCAGGTAGCCGGTGATGCGTTTCCTGATTTCCTCCGGCGAGCCGCGGAACTGATCCTCGAAGCCGACGTACTTGTGGCTGTCGGCGTCGGCGAACTGCGACGAGGGGCCCGGGCCGGGATTCGGGATTCGGGATTCGGGATTCGGTTGGGAATCGGGGTTCGCCGCGTGAGACGTGGGAGCGCGCTCGAGCCGTCCCAGCTCGCGCTTGAGATGTTGCGTCGCCTGCTGGATGACGCTGATGGCGGCGCGAAGCTCGTCGTGCTGCGACGCCAGCGCGGCGATCGCGTTCTCGTTGCGCCGTTCGCGCGCGAGGAGCGCCTCGGTGTGGCGGCGGATCTCCTCGCATCGATCGACGGCGGCGGCCACCCATTCAATCGTGTTGATGCTCGCCTGGTGCGCCTCGATCGCGACCGCGCTGTCACGGTTGAGGTGATCGACGACCACGGCGTTGAATTCCTGCTGTCGCGCGAGGACGCGTTCGAGCAGGCGCCGCATCCTGGACGCGACGCGCGCCTTGAGGCCGCCGCTGTCCGGCGCGCGATCGATGATCTGATAGAGGGAGTTGAGGCGCTCGATCTGGTGGCGATCCGGCGGCGGGATCGCCGACGGCCGCGGCCCCTTGCTGTCGTCCATCAGGTCAGCGGCCGACCAGTCCTTCGACGGGGCTGCTCGCGGTCGCGTACATCTTCTTCGGGATGCGGCCCGCGGTCCAGGCCAGCCGGCCCGCGATCACGGCATGCTTCATCGCCTCGGCCATCGCCACCGGATCCTGCGCGCCGGCGATGGCGGTGTTCATCAGCACGCCGTCGGCGCCGATCTCCATGGCGAGCGCGGCATCCGACGCGGTGCCGACGCCGGCGTCGACGATCACCGGCACGCGGGAGAACTCGCGGATGATGCGGATGTTGTTCACGTTCTGGATGCCGAGGCCGGATCCGATCGGCGCGCCGAGCGGCATCACCGCCGCCGCGCCCGCGTCTTCCAGCTTGCGGCAGACGATCGGATCGTCGTTGGTGTACGGCAGCACGACGAACCCCTCGCGGACCAGGATCCGCGTCGCGGTGATCAACTCGTCGGTGTCCGGGAAGAGCGTGCGCTCGTCGCCAATCACCTCGAGCTTCACCCAGTTCGAGAGTCCCGCCTCGCGTCCGAGCATCGCGGTCCGCACCGCTTCGTCGGCGTTGTAGCAGCCGGCGGTGTTCGGCAGGATGAACAGGCGCGAGGTGTCGATGTAGTCGAGCAGCGACTCGCGCGTCCGATCGCTGATGTTCACGCGGCGTACGGCGACCGTCACCATGTCGGCGCCGGACGCGGCATGCGCCTGCGCCATGATCGCGTGAGAAGAATACTTGCCGGTCCCGACGATTAACCGCGACGTGAACGTTCGTCCGGCAATGATGAATGAAGGATCGTTAGTGGCCATTGCTCAGTATCTCTGCGTCTCTGTGGCCCGCTTCAGCTGGCTCCGCCGCCGACGAAGTTGACGATTTCCACGCGATCGCCGTCGCCGACGAGGGTCGTCACGAAGGCAAGTCGCTTGAGAATCACGAGATTATGCTCGACTGCGACGCGCCTCGGGTCGACCTGCAGCCGTTCGAGCAGCTCCTGCACCGACAACGGCTGGTCGATATCGTATGGCTCCCCGTTGAGCGTGATGCGCAAGGACGTGGCTCCAACGATTGTACTCTAGGGGGATGACCGTCAGAGGGATCGACGCTCCAGGTACGCGCTCGTCGTCGGCATCCTTCGATCGGGCGGCTGCGGTCGACCGCTTCCGCCGTGCGCGCCTGCGGACGCGCGCACTGTTCGACCTGCTGGATCCTGCCGTCTACTACGACAAGCCGATCGCGCTGCGCAATCCGATCGTCTTCTATGAAGGTCACCTGCCGGCGTTCGCGGTGAACACGCTCGTCAAGAAGGGCCTCGGCAAGCCGGGAATCGATCCGCACCTCGAGACGATCTTCGCGCGCGGGATCGATCCGGAGGCGGAAGCGGCGGCGGTCGCGCGCGGCAATCCCGCGTGGCCGTCGCGCGCGGCCGTACGCGAGTACGCCGACGCCGCCGATGCGCTGCTCGTCGACGCGATCGCGAACGGCGACGTCATCCGCGACGACCATCCGCTGCTGCGCGGCGCGCAGGCCGTGTGGGCCATCATCGAGCACGAGGAGATGCACCAGGAGACGCTCGCCTACATGTGGCATCGCGTCGCCCATGCGCAGAAGGTCAAGCCGCCCCACTACGTCACGCTGCCGCCACGCCTGTCGAACGCGGCGGCTGGTCCCGGACGCGTCAGGATACCAGCCGCACGCGTGACGCTCGGCACCGGTGACGAGCATCCGTTCGCGTGGGACAACGAGCGTCCCGCGACGACGGTTCATGTGGACGCGTTCGAGATCGACACGCTCGACGTCACGAACGCCGACTTCATGCGCTTCGTCGATGCGGGCGGCTACGCGGACCCGCAGTGGTGGCGCGACGAGGACCTGGCCTGGATCCGCGAGGAGGCCATCACCCGCCCGCCGTTCTGGGAGCGCGACGGCGACACCTGGTATTGGCTCGCCATGTTCGAGCGTGTGCCGCTGCCGCTCCAATGGCCGGTCTACGTCACGTGGGCCGAGGCGCAGGCGTACGCGCGATGGCGCGGCGCGCGGCTGATGACGGAAGCCGAATTCATCCGGGCGTCGGAAGGCGCGGCGCCCGTCAACGACAACTTCGCGCGCTTCGATCCCGTACCCGTCGGCTCCGCCGCCGGCGTCAGCGCGCACGGTGTCTACGATCTCGTCGGCAACGGCTGGGAATGGACGTCCGACGTCTTCGCGCCGTTCGATGGGTTCATGCCGCTGCCGTCGTACCCGGAGTACTCGGCCGATTTCTTCGACGGCCAGCATTTCGTCATGAAGGGCGCGTCGCCGATGACCGCGCGCGGTCTCGTTCGGCCGGGCTTCCGCAACTGGTTCCGTCCGCGCTATCCGCATGTCTACGCCACGTTCAGGTGCGTGAACGGCGCCTGATGCGATCGACGCCGCATCCGCGCGAAGACCCCGAGGCATTCAGGCGCCTCTTCGCCGCCGAGATTGCCGACACGCTGCGTCGCACGCCGCGTCAGATTCCATCGAAGTACCTGTACGACGAGCTGGGATCGGCGCTGTTCGAGGCGATCTGCCGGCTGCCGTGGTACCGCATCACGCGCGCCGAGTCGTCTCTGCTCGTCCGCCACGCGCGCGAGATCGTCCACGCGATGCCGCGCCCGGTGGCGCTCGCGGAGCTGGGTTGCGGCAGCGGCGACAAGATCGCGCTGCTCGTCGGCGCCGCCGGCGAGCAGTTTCCGGCGATTCACCTGATCGACATCTCGGAAGCCGCCCTCGACATGGCGCGGTATCGCCTCCAGGCCATCGGGGTGCGGGCGATCGTCACGCATCATCTCGCGTACGAGCAGGGTCTCGTGCAGGCAGTCCAGCAGCGGCCGCGCGATGCGTCGCTGATGGTGCTGTTCCTGGGCTCGAACATCGGCAACTTCGCGCCCGGCGTGGCGCGCGATTTTCTCGCGCGCATCCGCCGCTCGCTGCGCGGCGGCGACGCGCTGCTGCTCGGCGCGGATCTCGTCAAGCCGGAGAGCGAACTGCTGCTGGCGTACGACGACCCGCTGAACGTCACCGCCGCGTTCAACCGTAACCTGTTGCGGCGCATCAACGACGAGCTGGGCGGCAACTTCGATCTGCAGGCCTTCGCGCACCGCGTGCGGTGGAATGCCGTCGACCAGCGCATGGAGGCCTTTCTCGTCAGCCTCCACCGCCAGCGCGTCGCGATCACCGCCGCACAGCTCGAGTTCGATCTCGCGGAAGGCGAGTCGATCTGGACCGAGAGCTCTCACAAGTACCACGCGGAGCAGCTGATTGCCGAGGGACTCGCGGCCGGCTTCGCCGGCGCCGAGCAGTGGATCGATCAGGATGCCGGCTTCGCGCTCACGCGCTTCGGCGTCGGTTAGCGGGCATCGGCCGAGACGCGTGGTCTGGCTGCTGATTGCTTCGCTCGTCATGGGCTTCATCGCGATCTGGGTGGTGGTGCCGCCGATCGCGAGTGCGCTGCTGCCGCTGACCGTCGGCGTGCCGGAGCTGAGCCCGTGGCTCCTCGTCGTCTCGCTCACGCTGTGCGCGCTGACGGTCCGCTCGATGTCGGCCGATCCCACCGCACGTGCCGCATTCTCCATCGCGGCGCTGGCGGCGGCGCTGTTCGCGTATCCGCTGTGCAGGCTTCCGTTCGCGATTGCGACTTTCGATCGCGCGATGCAAGACGGCCTGGGACGCTCGTACGAGGAGCAGGTTCCGGCGGTCGCGCGGCTCGAGTGGCGGACGCGCGCGCTGTCGCCGCTGGAGTTCGTTCGCGGCATCGCCGAAGCCGATGTACGCACGCGGCGAGGCATTGAATTCGCCAGGCCGGCTGGTGTTCCGCTGACGCTCGACGTCTATCGACCGCTGTCGGCAGGCGTCCATCCGGTGCTGCTGCAGATCTATGGCGGGGCGTGGCAGCGCGGATCACCCGGGGACAATGCGTCCTTCGCGAGCTGGTTTGCCGCGCGCGGCTATGTCGTCGTGGCGCCCGACTACCGCCACGCGCCCGGCGCGACGTGGCCCGCGCAGATTGCGGACGTGCAGTCCGCGATCGGATGGGTGCGCGCGCATGCGGGCGAGCTCGAGGCCGACACCACGCGCATCGCGCTTCTTGGCCGATCCGCGGGCGCACAGCTCGCGCTGGTGGCCGCCTATCAGAACGGGCCGCTCGCGCGCGCCGTCGTCAGCTTGTACGGGCCGACAGATCTCGTGGAAGGCTGGCGTGAACCGCCGCGCCCCGATCCGCTCGGCGTCCGTTCCATTCTCGAAACCTATCTCGGTGGCAGTCCCGATCGAGTGCCGATGGCGTATCACGATGCCTCGCCGGTGACGTACGCCGCCGCCCGCCTGCCGCCGACGCTGCTGATGTACGGATCTCGCGACCATGTCGTCGAGGCCCGCTTCGGACGCGAGCTGCACGACCGTCTTCGGGCGGCCGGCGCGACGTCCGTGATGCTCGACATCCCGTGGGCCGATCACGCATTCGACGCGATTCCCAACGGCATCAGCGCACAGATTTCTCTGTATTACACAGAGCGCTTCCTCTCGTGGGCCTTACGGTAGGCGGGCGGAAAGACCGATAAAGGATCGGGATTCCGCGACGTTCATGAGCCTTCTGAAACCGCTGCCGCGATCGATCACGCGGCCCGTCTCCTTCCTGATACTCGTGGCGTGGGTTGTGTCGATGGCGGCCCTGGTCGACCGCACGTACCTCCGCACGGAGGCCGCGAACCTGGCGACCGACCTCGCGCGGTACGGGTCGGCAGCCGAATGGCGCGGCATCTACTATCGCGGCGAGAAGATCGGCTTCAGCGTCAGCCAAACCGTCCCGACCGATGATGGGTTCGAGCTGCAGGAGGACGGACGACTGCAGATGCTGTTGCTCGGCGCCGCGAGCGCGGCCGCGATGCACACCTCCGCGCGCGTCGACGCCAACTTCGCGCTTCGGTCGTTCGAGTTCTCGCTCGATCCCGGCAACGGCGCCGTAATTGTGCGCGGCATCGTCCGTCCCATCGCGAATGGCGGTGGGCGCGCGCACCTCACCCTCAGCATTACGACGGCGGGACAGACGCGATCGGAGACGCGCGAGCTGCCGGAGGTGCCGGTGCTGTCGCAGAACTTCTCCCGTCTCCTCGCCGGCGGTCATCTTGCCGCAGGCAGCAAGAAGCAGTGGATGATCTTCGATCCGGCGACGCTGCGAAACTCGCCGGTGACCGTCGAAGTCGGCAATCGCGAGGTCGTCCGGAACACCGGCGAGCGGCCCCTTCCTGCCTTCCGCGTAGAGATGGAATATGCCGGGCTCCACACCACGTCCTGGATCACCGATACCGGCGACGTCGTACGCGAGGAGAGCCCGCTCGGCCTCATCACCGTTCGTGAATCAGCCGACCGTGCGCAGTCGCTCGGCGTGCCGGGCCGCGTGCAGACCGATCTGCTCCAGGCGGCGGCGGTCGTCCCGGCGATGCGGGACCGCATCGACGAACCGCGCGACGTGCGGCTGCTGCGCCTCGAACTCGATGGCGCCGATCTCTCGAACGCGGATCTGCAGGGCGCCGGCCAGACCGTCCGCGGCTCGACCGTCGAGTTGATCGATCCGCGAAGCCTCCAGCCTGGTCCCGCCGATCCCGATGCCGGCGAGTACCTGAAGCCGGAGCCGTTCATCGAAAGCGACGCACCGGAGATCCGGGCGGAGGCGGAGAAGGCGATCGGCACCGAGACCGACACGCGCAGGCGCGCGGAGAAGCTGACGCGCTACGTCAATGCACTGCTCGAGAAGAAGCCGACCGTCAGCCTCCCGTCCGCGCGCGAGGTGCTGCGGACGAAGGTCGGCGACTGCAACGAGCACACGGCGCTCTACGTCGCGATGGCGCGATCGATCGGCATCCCCGCGCGCATCGCGGTCGGCCTCACGTACGTCCGCGGCATCAGCGGCGCGTTCTACTACCACGCGTGGCCCGAGGTGTACATCGAAGACGGGCCGAGCCGCGGAATGTGGCTGCCGGTCGATCCGACGTTGAACGAATTTCCGGCCGATGCGACGCACCTCCGGCTCGCGCGCGGCGGGCTCGACAAGCAGGCGGCGATCCTGCCGCTGATCGGCCGGCTGCACATGACGGTGCTCGACATGAAGCTTGCCGCCAACGCCACGCCGATCCTGATCGGCCGCCCTTCGGATCTCTCACCCATCGCGGCGGCGACGCCGCAGCAGAACCCCGCGCTCAATTGCTGCTGGCTCAGTCGCCTGCTGGCGCCACAACGATGATTGCCATTCACAACCTCGTCAAACAGTACGGAAAGTTCACGGCCGTCGACGGCGTCTCGCTCGACGTGCAGCCGGGCGAGATTCACGGCTTCCTCGGGCCGAACGGCGCCGGCAAGACGACGACGCTCCGGATGATCGCGGGGTTGCTGAAGCCGACGTCAGGGCAGGTGATCGTCAACAGCCACGACGTCGCCCGCGAACCGGAAGACGCGAAGGCGTCACTCGGGTTCATCCCCGATCGTCCGTTCATCTACGACAAGCTCACGGCCGGCGAGTTCCTGCGCTTTCATGCGGGCCTCTACGGGATCGATGGAACCGGCGTGATGGATCGCGTGCACGAGATGCTCGATCTGTTCGAGCTCCGGCGGTGGGAGAACGAGCTCGTCGAAAGCTTCTCGCACGGCATGAAGCAACGGCTGGTGATGTGCGCGGCGTTTCTCCATCGGCCGAAAGCGGTGGCGGTGGACGAGCCGATGGTGGGTCTCGATCCGCGCGGCGCGCGGCTGATCAAGGACGTGTTCCGACGGATGGCGGACCGCGGCTGCGCGATCCTGATGAGCACGCACACGCTCGAGGTCGCGCAGGAGCTCTCGCAGCGGATCAGCATCATCTTCAAGGGGAAGATCATCGCGAGCGGTACGGTGGACGAAGTACGCAGGCTCGCGGGTGACGGCGACGATCACCTGACGTCGGTGTTCCTGAAGCTGACCGGCGGCAGCGGGCTCCAGGAGATCGACGAGCTGGTATGAACGGCACGTTCGGCTACCTGCTGCTGCCGCATCTCTGGTCGTCGAAGAACCGCGCGCAGCGGCGCGAGCGCGGCGACTCGACCCGTGCGGTGTTGTTCGGCGGCGTCGGTCTCGCGGTGTTCGGCGCGCTGTTCTACGGCGCGTTCTGGCTGACGTTTCAGCTCGCCGACTACGACGAGCTCGGCGACTACCTGCTGCGCCTCGGCCTGTCGTGGCTGTTTCTCACGTTCCTCGCCTTCCTCACCTTCAGCGGCATCGTCACCGCGCTGTCGACCTTCTTCCTCTCCGACGACCTGCGACTGCTGTTGACGGCGCCGGTTGCCGCACGCCGGCTGTTCTACGCCCGCTTTCTTCGCACCGTCGCCCAGTCGTCGTGGATGGTGGTCGTGTTCATCGCGCCCGTGCTGATGGGTGTCGGTCTCGCGCGCTGCGCGCCCGCGAGCTTCTACCTCACGTCCGCGCTGACGATCATCCCGTTCGCGATCATTCCGGTTGCCGTCGGCACCGCGTGCACGCTGCTGCTGGTCAACGTGTTTCCGGCGCGTCGCGCCCGTGACCTGCTGATGCTGATGGGTCTGCTCTTCGCCGGCAGCATCGTCATCCTGCTGCGCGTGATCCGGCCGGAACAGTTGATGCGCGCGGAGTCGCTGCCGGACGTGACCGGCTTCTTCGCCACGCTGCAGTCGCCGGTGACACCGCTGCTGCCGTCGTTCTGGGCGGGCGAGTGGCTGTTCGCGAGCCTGAAGGGCGGCTGGGATCCGCTGCATGCGGCCGCGCTCTGGTCCACCGCCGCTGCGTTCTGCGTCGCGCTGCGCGCGGCGGACGAACGCTGGCACTGGGCCGGTTACAGCCGCTCGCAGGAGGCGCCGAAGGCGCGCTTCACGAAATTCCGCAGCCTCGATGCGATCGCGCGCCTCCTCCCGCTGTCACCGGTGCGCCGGCAGTTGCTGGTGAAGGACCTGAAGATCTTCCTCCGCGACGTCAGCCAGTGGTCGCAGCTCCTGCTGCTCGTCGCGCTGATGCTGATCTACGTCTACAACTTCCGCGTGCTGGATCTGAATCGCATCCCGTACATGAGCGGCTTCATCAAGAACGTGTACGCGTTCGTGAATCTCGGGCTGGCGGGCTTCGTGCTCGCGACGGTGGCGGTCCGTTTCGTGTTTCCGGCGGTGTCGGCGGAAGGTCCTGCGTTCTGGCTGATTCGCAAGTCGCCGATCACGATGCACGACTTCCTCTGGTCCAAGTTCTGGACGGGGCTGTTCCCGGTGCTGCTGCTCACCGAGACGCTGACGATCGCCGCGAACGAGCTGCTCGGCGTCGATCCGTTTCTGAAGCTTGTCGCCGCGCTCGCGATCGTGTTCCTGAGCTTCGCGCTCGTGGGACTCGCGACCGGACTGGGCGCGCGGTACCCGCGCTTCACCGCCGACAACCCGAGCCAGGTCGCCGGTTCGTACGGCGGCGTCGCATTCATGATTCTGGCGGTTCTCGTGATCATCGTGACGCTCGTGCTGCTCGGCTGGCCATCGACGACCTATCTGATCTTCAAGGTGCGCGGGATGCCGATTCCCACGTCGCGGTTCGCGATGATGATCGCGTCGTTCATCGCCGCCGGCGCGATCAGTCTCGCCACCTGGCTGATCGGAATGCGTTCGGGTGTCGACGCTCTCGATGCGATGAGCAACTGAGGGTGCTCGGGTGCTCGGGTGCTCGGGTTCTCAGGTGCTCAGGTGCTGCGCCGCGACGGCCGCGCCGAGGAGGCCCGCCTCCGGATTCACGATCACGTGGACCGGCATCCGCGACACCAGCTCCAACATCGGCGCCTTCGCCCGGAAGGCCTCGACGAACCGTCCATCCTGCAGCGCCGGCAGAATCTTCGGCGCGATGCCGCCGCCGACGAAGACGCCCGCCGTTGCGACGCCGCGCAATCCGAGGTTGCCCGCCTCCGCGCCGTACGCCTCCACGAACATCTGCAGCGCCGCTTGGCACCGCGCGCATGTCGCCCGGAGGGCCGCATCAGAAATCGCCGAGGGCAGCGCCGCAGCCTCGAGGTCGCCGACGACATCGCACGGTGTTTCGCGGTGTGTGAGGCGGTAGATGTTGATGAGACCCGGGCCGCTCAGGACCTGCTCGATTTCGGCACGCCCGTAATCGCGGCGCAGCAGGCGGGCGAGATCGAACTCGCGATCCGTGCGTGCGGCGAAGTCGGCATGTCCGCCCTCGGACGCGACGGGGACCAGGCGTCCGTCGATACGGTGGAGGTACGCCTGGCCGAGGCCGGTTCCCGCCGCGATGACCGCGGCATTCCCATCCGGATTCCGCCGGCCCTCCTGTAGCGTCACCACTTCATCGGCGCCGAGGACGTCCACACTGTAGGCCATTGCTTCCAGATCGTTGAGCAGCAGCACGCGCGTCGTGCCGAGATGTCGCTCGATCGCCGCGGCATTGACATCGAAGTCGACGTTCGTGAGCTTCGCCGCGCGATTGACGATCGGACCCGCGACACCCACGCCGACCGCGTCGACCGCGAACGCGCGTCCGACGTCGCGCGCGAACGCATCGAGGATGCCGGAGAAGCTGGAGAATTCCTGGGTTGGATACGCACGCGCCGTGACCTGCACGGGGCGTTGCGCGCTGCTCGTGCCGAGCCACGTCGAGGGGCGGTCGAAGAGACCGAGCAGCGTTTTCGTCCCTCCAAGGTCACCGGCGAGCAGCATGACTGGATTATATTGGTCGCGCGTGTTGTCGTCCGATTCCGCGACCATCTCGAAGCGCCAGTTGCTCGAGCGCAACAAGCATGTGCGTGAGGATCATCTGCGCTACATGCAGAAGTGGGGGCTCATCCGGCCGGCAGATTCCGAGCATCAGGAGTCGTTCTTCACGTTTGCCGATGCCGCGGTGGTGAGGCAGGCGGATGAAGCGCTCGCTGGCGGCGCGAAGTTCCGCACCGTGCTGAAGCAGCTGCTCTCGTCGCGCGACGGTCAGCTGGCATTCGACTTCCGCCTCGACGCTCAGCACGCGAAAGTCCTCCAGCTGAAGCGTCGTGAACCGCCGCCGATGACGGCGCTGCTCGAGGCGCCGCCGCTCGTCGACGAATCAAGCGCCGATCAGTTCTTCATGGCGGCGTCGATCCTGGACGACGGCAGCCCGGAGAATTTCGACGAGGCCGCGTCGGCCTACCGGCGGGCGCTGGAGATCGACCCCTACCTCGTGCCGGCGCTCATCAACCTCGCGAACATCCACTACTCGCGCGACGAGATCGCGGAGGCGCAGGCGCTCTACGAGCGCGCGGTTGCGCTCGAGCCGGAGATCTTCGAGGCGCACTTCAATCTCGGCAACATCTTCCACGACCTTGGACGCTATCGCGAGGCGCAGGGCTGCTATCGCGATGCGCTCAGGCTCAATCCCGCTTATGCCGAGGCGCATTTCTACCTGGCGGTGACGCTCGAAAAGAACGGGCAGTCCCAGGATGCGCGTGCCCACTGGAAGGCGTATCAGCAGCTCGCCCCCAACGGCGAGTGGGTCGAGCTGGCCAGGGAATTCTCCGATTAACGTAGGTTTCCCGGGTTCCCGGGTTCCCGGGTTCCCGGGTTCCTGGGTTCCCGGGTTCCCGGGTTCCTTGGTTCCCGGGTTCCTTGGTGCGGTGCGGCTGGCGTGGCTTCGCGGGTTGCCATTCGAGTGGCGCGGCCAAAACGTGATCGCCGTTCACGCCAGTCCGAGTAGCGCATGGCGCGCACCTGCAGCAACCGCATCGGATTCCGAGTTGCTCGATACATACGAACCGCTATCCGCCGGTCGTGTGATCGACGGGCATATCCACCAGCCATTCGTTCGCGATGTCGGCCGGATGATCGTCGCTAATGCCGGCAGCGTCGGCATGCCGTACGACGGCGACTCACGGGCCGCTTATGCGCTGGTGGATTCGGACCGGATCACCATTCGGCGAGTGGAGTACGACATCGGGCAAGAGACGACCGCTCTATTCCAATATCAGTGTCCCGACGCGGAGTGGATCGCGGCGACGTTGCGGGCAGGTGCGCCAGTTCCGTTGTCGTAGCCTCAACTGGACGCGGGCCGACGAACGAAGGCACTCAGGAACCGACGAACCCAGGAATCTCGAACCGACCTTCGTTAGTACGTGTAATCGTCTGACGGGCTGCGCTTCTTCGGCGCGCGGCGCAGCTTGTAGTACTGGCACTCCGGGCACCACGCATCGGGATCGAACCCCTGGGTCCCTGCGTACGGCTTCACCTCGCGGTGGGTGCAGAACTCCTGGCTGCCGGCTTCGGCCGGCTGCATCCAGCGGCACGAGCGGAAGCGGACCCATGCGGCGGATTCCGGACGATCGGAGGTCGCGGGGCCTTCGGGCGGATTCGCGGGCGCCGGTTCCACGGGCGACGCGGCGCGGTCAGTCTCGGCGCCCTCGAAGAGCGCGCGATCATCGGCGGTTCCGCGGAGCAGCGTGTTGTTATTGAAGTTGGACGCCAACGGCTTTCTCCAGCGCGCGGAGGGCGCGCAACTCCTCGGGAGCGGCCAGCGTAAGCGCGCTCCCGGTTGATTCGGCGCGGCCGGTTCGGCCGACGCGGTGCACGTACGCCTCGGGCGTGTCGGGCACCTCGAAGTTCACGACGTGTGCGATACCGTCGATGTCGAGCCCGCGGGCCGCGACGTCGGTGGCGACGAGCACCGGGTACGTCCCGGTCCGGAAGCCTTCGACCGCCGCCATCCGCTGCTGCTGCGTCCGGTCGGCGTGCAGCGCCACGGTCCTGATGCCCATGCCGCTCAATCTCGACGCGAGACGATCCGCGCCGATCTTCGTGCGGCAGAACACGAGCACGGGACCGGTCGCCTCGTCGCGGAGCCAGCGCGCCAGCCACTGCACTTTCTCTCCGGCAGGCACGGTCTTGACGGCATGCGTGATCGTCTGCGCGGGACCGCCGCGGCGGCCGACCTGCACGTACTTCGGCTCGCGCAGGAATTCCTGCGTCAGCTTCAGCACTTCCGCCGGCATCGTCGCGGAGAAGAGCAGCGTCTGGCGGACCGCGGGGAGCGCCGCCAGGATGCGCTGGACGTCTGGCCAGAAGCCCATGTCGAGCATCCGATCGGCTTCGTCGAGCACGAGAACCTCGAGCGACGCGAATTTCACCGAGTCGTGCCGCATGTGATCCATCAGCCGGCCCGGCGTTGCGACGACGATGTCGACATGCGCCTTGAGGGCCTGCTCCTGTTTCGTCATCTCGACGCCGCCGAAGACCGCGATGCTCGAGATCGTCGTGTGATACGTGAGCCCCTGGACCTGGTCCTCGATCTGCACCGCGAGCTCGCGCGTCGGCGCGAGAATCAGCGCGCGCGTGGCCGGCGCACGCGTCGGCCCTTCTCGCAGAAACCGCTGCAGGATCGGCACGAGAAACGCGGCGGTCTTGCCGGTGCCCGTCTCAGCGCACGCGATCACGTCGTGGCCGGCGATGGCGAGCGGAATGACGCCGCTCTGAATTGATCGCGTTTCCGACCAGCCGAGATCGCGAATACCGCTCAGCAGTCGTGTATCGAGCGGCAGGCTGCCGAACGCGATCGGCGCCGGGTCGAACGACTCCGGCTCGTACGCGATCGTCGGCGGCTCGTGCGTGACCGGAGCGGGCTTGGGTCCACCACGGCGGCGGCGCGCTCCGCCCTGGCCCTGGCCCTGGGGGCGGCGGCTCCGTCGGCGCTTCGGTGATGGGGAATTCGATGCTAGTGCCACTCAGGTTCTTATCGTGCGCGGAAGGTGATGATGCCGCGGACCGGATCGTAGGGTGAGACGCCCACCGTCACGCGGTCACCGGGGACGACCTTGATGCGGAAGCGCCGCATCCGGCCGCTCAACTGGGCGAGTACCTCGTGACCGGCGTCGCACTGCACGCGATATAAGCCGCCGGAATGTACCGCCACCACGGTGCCCTGCATGTCTATGAGATCGTCTTTGCTCAATAGCTCATCCTTTTGAACGTTTTCTAGCAACGAGTGTGCCACACCGGTGCGGCAGGCGCAATCCCCGCACGAAGTAATTGATTTACAACGCCTTCACGGAACGCTCGACTTCTGCGGCAAGCGCGGCGTAATCCTCTCCTCGCAGCCGCATGGGAGCACCGAACGCCACTCTGACAGGCCCTGGCGTTGCCATCTTGGCCCTCGGATTGAGCACGCGATCGATTCCATCGATCCGTACGGGCACCACGGGAAGGTCGAGCCGCGACGCCATCATGCCGATGCCGCCGCGGAACGGATGAATCTGTCCCGTCGCGAAGCGCTCACCTTCGGGAAAGATCAGGACCGACCAGCCCTTGCCGGTCAGCTCACCGGTATACGACAGCGCCTGTCGCGTCCCCGCTTCGCGCTGCGGCAGCGGGAACGCGTTGAAGAAGAACGCGGCGAGGTAGTAGTTCGCCGAGTTCGTCAGCCGCTCGCGCCACGAGTGCCCCTTCGGAAAGAAATGGGCATCGAAGAATTCCTTCGCCATCATCGGCGAGACACGCGCGCGGATCCGTCCGGGCAGCGCTGCGAGGATCACAGGCACATCCATGTGGCTCTGATGGTTCGCGGCGAAGATCACCGGGCCGTCGATCTCGCGCAGATGCTCGCGCCCTTCGACCGTGGCCCAGGCGAACGCGCGTGCCAGCGGCAGGATCCATGTGGCCTGTGACAGGCGCCTGATGATCCGGACCGGCCACGAGCGGTTCCACGACGGGAAGTCGACCGGCTCGCCGACGGTCTCTGCCGGCGGCGGCGCCTCGACCAGCTGTTTCAACTCCGCGATGCTCGCCGCTTCCGAAAAGCGCGACTCGTCGAGGCGCGTCTGAAACGTGTCCTCGAGTGCGATCATCAGCTCGACGCGCTCGAGCGAACTGAGGCCCAGCTCCTCGAGTGTCGTCGCACCGCTGACATCGCGGCCGTGAGCGAAACGCGCGACAAGCGACTCGATCGAGTCGCCCGACGGTGGTGCGATCGGCTGCGCGCCGGACTGCACCCAGTCGCGAATCGCCGCGCGCTTGAGCTTCCGCGTCCCCTCGGTGCGCGGCAGGTCGCCGGTCGTCCAGACCGACGCGCCGCGGACGCGCTGGTGATCCTGCAGCTGCGCGTTCGCTTCGCGGATGATCGCGTCGCGGTCGGCACCCGGTTCGAGGACGAGCACCGCATGAACGCGCTCTTCAGATCCCTGCCGGACGCCGACGACCGCCGAATCACGCACGCCGGGCCGCTCGTTCAAGACGCGCTCGACGTCTTCAGGAAAGACGTTCAATCCTTCCGGCGTGACGATCATTTCCTTCTTGCGTCCCTTGATGAAGACGCGTCCCTGGTCGTCGCGCTCGCCGATGTCGCCGGTGTGGAACCAGCCTTCGGCGTCGAATACGTCGCTGGCGGGATTCGGGATTCGGGATTCGGAATCGGCCTGGTAGTAGCCGCTCGTGACGTTCTCGCCGCGGACGAGAATCTCGCCATCGTCCGCGATCCGCACTTCGACGCCGGCGATCGGCGTGCCGACCGATCCCTTGCTCGTCTTGAACGGATGATTCAGCGTGACGATCGGCGCCGTCTCGGTGAGGCCGTAGCCCTGGATGACCGCGAATCCCATGCGCCGCCAGAATTCTTCGAGATCGGCCGGCAGCGGCGCGGCGCCGACGACGAACGCCCAGAACTTGAGGCCGAACGCCTGGTGCACGCGACGGTATCGCCACCAGCGGCCGGGAATCGAGATGCCGTCTGGCGGCGCCTCGGTCGATTCGGGCCACGCACGCGCCGCATGCTCGCGCAGCACGTCGAGGATCTTCGGCACGCAGACGAGCACCGAGATCCGCCGCGACTTGATCAGCCGCAGGATGTCGTGCGGGTTGAAGCTGCGCGTGAAGATGACCGTCCCTTCGACCATCGGCGGGATGTTCGTCGCCATCGACTGGCCGAACATGTGGCTGAGCGGAAGCAGGTTGAGGAACCGCAGCGGCTTGAAGGGCCGTGCGTACTTGCGATACTTCAGGACCTCGCGCTCCACCGGAACGATATTGGCGAGCACGTTTCGATGGCGGATGACGACACCCTTCGGTTCAGCGGTGGCGCCTGACGTGAAGATGATCTGCGTGATGTCGTCGCGAGCGATCGCGACGTTCGGCATCGGACCGTCGGCGTGCCAGTCGATGTCGGCGAGGGGCCACGCTTCGCCCAGTGCCTCCGCTTTCACGTCCTCGCCGATCAGCACGACGCGCGCGTCGACGACGCTCCGTACCTTCGCGACGAATTGCGGCGACGATCGATAGTCAATCGGGACCACGATGACGCCCGAGATCAGGCAGCCCCAATAGCAGACGATCCACTCGGGCCGGTTCTCGCCCCAGAAGACCACCTTGTCGCCCTTCGCGAGACCGGCTGCCGCGAGGCGCGCGGCAAATCCGCGCGCCGCACGCCCGACTTCATCGTATCGATAACTCCTCCTCCGGTATCCATCGTCGTACACGAGGAACTCGCCGTGGATGACGATGAGGTCACGGAAGAAGTCGATCAGCGTGTCGCGCGCCACTGGGCATTATGATCACCGAAATGGCCGTTCCGCCGCCGCTTGCGCTCGGGGCCTTCTATGAAGGCGTGCTACAGACGGCGCTGCGCCAGTTCTTCCGCCGCGCCTCGCTCGAAATCGAGCCGGGCGCCGCACGCGCCGATCGTCCGCTGACAATCGAGGAGACCATCGAGCCGTCGGCGCTGACCATCGCGTGGACCGGCACGCGATACACGCTGCGCATGCCGGGGCCTGGCGTCTTTACGCCGCATCAGATCCGGATGGCCCGCGCCATCGTGGCCGTCATCGGATCGCGCTACCGCGCGATCGTCAATCCCGAACTCGCCGCCGATCGTGGGGAGCTGTTCCGCGGGCCGATCGAGGATCGGTACGTCGGCGCCTTCTTCGACGAGCGGCCGTATGCGGTGGACCGGGGGGAGCCTGCTGTCGATCGCATTGCCGCGATCATCGAGATGCTCCGCGGCGCGGCGTTGTCGACGTACGAGAACCGGCCGATTTCGACCGGCGTGCTGATGCTCGGTGGCGACTACGATCCCTGCCGCCCGAAGCTCCCGCCCAGCGGCGAGCAGCCGCCGGCGTACATGCAGTCGCTGACGTCGATCAAGAGTTTCTACAGGCTGGCCGACGGCGTGCGGACGATCTTCCTCTCGGATGCGGATGGCCGTTTGATCGACATCATCGACATCGATCGCTGGAGCCGCCAGCTGTGTCCGGACGCGATCCTCGACGTGCCCGGGTCGAAGGCGTACCGCGCGCACGCACGCGCAACGCTGGAGCAGCGCGGCGTCTGCGTGGTGCTGAGCCCGTCACGCGAAATCAAGGTGTTCTCCGAGGGCGCCGAGGTGTTTTCCTTTCACGGCGCCGAGTGGCACCTGCTCGACCTGAAGGCCAAGTACGAATTGTGGGCGGGGGCGGTCGGGAATCCCGAGCTCGCGCTGCGGCTGTTTCAAATCGCGCTCGACCTCGCGGATGCGCGCGAGGGAGCGCTGTTCGTCGTGCTGCGCGATCCGGAAGAAGCCGTGCCGCAGCTCGTGGCGCCGGGCGACCGTCTCGACATTCGGAATCAGGCGGACACCCCGGCGTCGGGCGCACCGTCGCGAAGCGAGATCCTTCACCTGCTGCAGGGGCGCAGTGCCACCGACCTCGATCCGAGCGTCCTGTCGACGCTGGCCTCTCTCGACGGCGCCATCGTCGTCGACCGCGACGGCAGGCTGCTCGCTGCCGGCGCGATCCTGCGGCATCCGCCGTCCCAGGACCTCGAGCAGGGCGGCATCATCGAAGGCGCGCGCACGACCGCCGCGCTCGCCGCGAGCCGTTTCGGCCCGGTGCTGAAAATCAGCGAGGACGGCGTGATTACGTTCTACGATCGCGAGCGCGTCTGGGACATATAAGTATTGGATTTCACGCATAGCGCGCGGACGAAGAACTACCTTCAACGAGTTGGTGCGTTCATCGACGCACGCGTCCTGCCGAATGAAGAGGTTTACGCGCAGCAGCTCGCGTCGGCGCCGACGCGGTGGACGGTTCCCCCGATCATCGAGACACTGAAGGCGCAGGCGCGCGCCGACGGACTCTGGAACCTGTTCCTGCCCGACAGCGAGCACGGCGCAGGGCTGTCGAACGTCGAGTACGCGCCGATCTGCGAGCTGATGGGACGATCGCCCATCGCCCCCGAAGTCTTCAACTGCTCGTTCCCCGACACCGGCAACATGGAAGTGCTCGTCCGATATGGCACCGACGAGCAGAAGGCGACATGGCTGCAGCCGCTGCTCGACGGCACGATCCGATCGGCGTTCGCGATGACCGAGCCTGACGTCGCATCGTCGGACGCGACGAACATCCAGTCCTCCATCGTGCGCGACGGCGGCGACTATGTCATCAACGGGCGCAAGTGGTGGACATCAGGCATCGGCGATCCGCGGTGCAGGGTGCTCATTTTCATGGGCAAGACCGATCCGCAGAATCCCGATCGTCACAAGCAGCAGTCGATGATCCTCGTGCCGCGCGACACGAAGGGAATCACGCTCGTACGCATGCTCACCGTCTTCGGCTACGACGACGCGCCCCATGGTCATGGTGAGTTGCTGTTCGAGAACGTCCGGGTGCCGGTGTCGAACCTGTTGCTCGGCGAGGGACGCGGCTTCGAGATCGCGCAAGGACGCCTCGGTCCAGGGAGGATCCATCACTGCATGCGGCAGGTCGGCGTCGCCGAGCGCGCCCTCGAGCTGATGTGCCGCCGTGCGCGCGAGCGCGTGGCCTTCGGCGAGCCGCTCAGCGAGAACGACGTCACGCAGGAACGGATCGGGCAGGCACGGATCGAGATCGATCGCGCCCGTCTGCTCGTGCTGCATGCTGCGTGGATGATGGACACGCAGGGCAACAAGGCGGCACGGCAGGCGATTGCCGCGATCAAGGTCGCCGTGCCGGAGATGACGACGCGCGTGCTCGACTGGGCGATTCAGCTGTTTGGCGCCGCCGGTGTCAGCCAGGCGTTTCCGCTGGCGCATCTCGCTGCCACCGCCCGCACGATGCGAATTCTCGACGGTCCCGACGAGGTCCATCGCCGTCAGCTCGCTCGACTCGAATTGCGCAAACACTCGTAATCACGAAGCGATCAATCGCCATGCGCGTTCCGCCAAGGGCCGTGCGCGTGCGCCGGCGCGCCGCGCTTCGGGATCGTTGGCCGTGCCGGCGGCCACGCGTCCCATGATGCCCTGGAAGATCGCCGCGAAGCGGAACATCGCGAAGACGACGTAGAAGTCCCAGCCGGGCAGCGACGACCGGCCTGTGAGCGCGCAGTAGGTCGCAAGGTGTTCATCCTCGGAGGGAATCCCGTCCGGCAGCGGCCGATCCGCGAATGCGCCGAAGTCCTCAGGTCCCGTGCGAAAGAGCAGGGCGTGGTGACCGAGATCGACGAGCGGATGGCCGATCGTCGACAGCTCCCAGTCGATGACCGCCGCAATGCGGGGGGCGCCGGCATCGAGCAGCAGGTTGCCCGGCCGGAAATCGCCGTGCACGATGGCGGCTTCGTCATTCGCCGGGATGTGCGCCGGCAGCCATTCAATCAGGCGTTCCATGGCATCGATTCGCCCGGTTTCCGACGCGCGGTACTGCGCGGTCCACCGGTGGATCTGCCTCGCGACGTAATTCCCCGGCCGGCCGTAGCCGGTGAGGCCGGCGGCACGCCAGTCCACTCCGTGCAGCCGGGCGAGCGTCGCGATCATCGACTGGTAGATTGCGCGGCGGTGGCTTGCCGGCGCGTGAGGGAGCGCCGGGTCGGTCATCGGGTGTCCGTCGACATACTCCATGACGTAGAACGGCGTGCCAATGATCGCCGCATCTTCGCAGAGCAGATAGGTTTGCGGCACAGGTACGCCGCTGCCGCGCAGCGCCGTCATCACCTGATACTCACGCTCGATCGCATGCGCCGACGGCAGCAGCGCGCCTGCCGGCTTTCGACGCAGCACCAGCGGGCCGCGAGTGGTCTCGAGGTAGTACGTCGGGTTCGACTGACCGCCGCGGAACTGGCGTACGATGATCGGCGGCGTCACACCGTCGATTCGCGTGCGCAGAAAGTTCTCGAGCGCCGCGACGTCGAATCGATGCGAGGCGAGTACGTCAATCGTTTCCGCCGGATACATGCGCCAACTCTACAGATATGCTCGATTGGTCAAATCACCAAGCTCGGTTCACACGTTGCCCACGATCGACGCCGGATCGTCACCCGCTCGTGCGCGTACGCGATTAGAATAGGCGCCCCAATGCAGATCTTCCTGACTGGCGCGACCGGATACATCGGATCGTCGGTGCTCGAGGCCTTTTTGAAGGCCGGGCACGATGTGACGGCGCTCGTACGCGACCCGGAGAAGGCGGAACGCATCGCGCGCCGCGGGGTCCACCCCGTGATCGGCGATCTCGGGACGCCGTCGGCCTATGCAGCCGCGGCCGAACGCGCGGATGTGATCGTTCACACCGCGCTCGACGGATCGGCGCAGAAACAGAAGATCGATCGAAACGCCGTGGACACGTTCCTTGGCGCCGCCACGAGCCGTGCGGCGTCCGGCAAGCCCGCTGCCTTCATCTACACGTCAGGCGTCTGGGTGCTTGGCGACACGGCGGCGCCCGTGGCCGAAGATGCACCGCTCAAGCCGACGGCGCTCGTCGCGTGGCGGCCGGACCACGAGCGCCTGGTGCTCGAAGCCGGCCGGCAGCGCACCCCGCGCACGGTCGTCATGCGGCCGGGCATCGTCTATGGCGGGACGCGCGGCATCATCGGCGACCTCCTGAAGGACGCCGCCAACGGCCTCGTCCGGGTGATCGGCGAGGGAAAGAACCACTGGCCGTGCGTGTACGCACGCGATCTCGCGGATCTCTATCTGCGCGTCGCCACTAACGCCGCCGCATCGGGCGTGTTTCATGCGAACGACGAAGCAGATGAGAGCGTCGGCGAGATCGTCGATTCCATCGCCAGCCACAATCCGCGCATGCGTCCCGACGTCCGGCACGTGCCGCTAAAGGAAGCGCGCGCGAAGATGGGCGCGTACGCCGATGCGCTCGCGCTCGATCAGCGCGTGCGCAGCCCGCGCGCCCGCGCGCTCGGCTGGTCGCCGTCGCTCCACTCGGTCGCCGGCAACGTCGCCAGGTTGCTGGAAGAATTCCGAACAAGGCGAGAGGCCGCGTAGGTCATCCTTCGACGATCGAATCAATCAATCCGTACTCGAGCGCCTTGTTCGCATCCAGGTAGAAGTCCGTCCGCTTCGTGTCGCGGATGATCTTCGCGAGCGGCTTGCCCGATCGCTTCGCGAGGATCTCGTAGATCTGCGACTGCATCTGCTTCAGGCGATCGAGGTGCTGCGCGGCCGCCGACGTCGACTGCCAGCCCGCCCATTTCGCCGGCTCATGGATCATGATCCACGAGTGCGGGTAGCAGAGGCGTCTCGCCGCGCTCGCCGCCTGCAGGACGACCGAGCCCATCGAATACGCCATCCCCTGGACGACGATCGTGACCTCGATGCCGCGGTTGACCACCTCGCGGATCGCATCGTGGATCGCGAGGCCGTCGGTGACGTTGCCGCCGGCGCTGTTGATGTACAGCGCGATCGGCTTGTCGTTGTCGTTCGCCAGCTCGCGCAGCCGCTCGATGACGCTGCGCGCGGTGTCCTTCTCGATATCGCCGATCAGGTAGATGTCGCGAAGGCGGTCGGACTGCTCTTTCCGGAGGATGCCCTTGACCGCGTCGATCAGATCGCTGACGAGCCGGTCGTTCAGCTCGCGCGTCGGAGCCGTTGGTGGAACAGGTATCCGGTTCTCGGCGGTTGGAACAGACGAGTCGGCCACGGACGATCACGACTGCAAAGAAGATTCCGGTTGGGGTTATTCGTCGCGATCCTCGTCCTGCGCCCCCGGCAGCAGCTCGAAGAACGCGTCGAGGCTGCGGTCGAGCGCCCGCCGAAGCTGCGGAATCGTGCCGTCGATCGTGTGCAGCGTCAGTCCCGCCGGCGTTCCGTCGCGCAGGTGCAGCGTCCCTTCGCTGACGGCGGTCAGTGACCCCTCCGGTACAAGTCGAACGCCGTAGACCAATGTGTAGCGCGCCATGACGCAACTATACTCGGCGCGTGACCCACGAGCTTGTGTCGATCGACGACATCAAGGCGGCCGCGCTTCGCATCGACGGCGTCGCGCGGCGCACGCCGCTCATCGACGTCGGCGGCTTCGAGATCGGTCCGCCCTTCTCCATCAAGTGCGAGAACATGCAGCCGATCGGCGCCTTCAAGATTCGCGGCGCCTACAACATGGTCGCGCAGCTTCCGCCCGAGGCGCGTGCCGCAGGCGTCATCACGTACTCGTCCGGCAACCACGGCCAGGCGATGGCGCTCGCGGCGCGCCTCCTCGGCATCCGCGCCGTCATCGTCATGCCGGTGACGACGCCGCGCGTGAAGAGCGCCGGCGCCGAACGCCTTGGCGCCGAAGTGTTGTTCGAGGGAACGACGGTGCTTCACCGCAAGGCGCGCGCGGAGTCCGAAGCCGCCGCACGCGGCCTGACGATGGTGCCGCCGTTCGATGACCCGTGGATCATCGCGGGCCAGGGGACGTGCGGGCTGGAAATCGTTGAACAGTGTCCGTGGGTGTCGGCGGTGTACGTCCCGATGGGAGGCGGCGGGCTGGTATCGGGCGTGTCGGTGGCGGTGAAATCACTGCGCGGCGATCGCGTGCGGGTCGTTGGCGTCGAGCCCGAGGGCGCGCCGAAGATGACCGCGTCACGCGCAGCAGGCCGGCCGGTGACGCTCGAAACGACGGCGAGCATCGCGGACGGCCTCCTGTCGATTCGGCCGGGCGACCTGACGTTCGCGCACGTCCAGCAGCTCGTGGACGAGATCGTCACGGTGAGCGAAGACGAAATTGCCCGCGCGGTGAAATGGCTCTTCGATCACGCGAACGTCGTTGCCGAACCGAGCGGCGCGGCGAGTGTGGCGGCAGTGCTGCGACAGCGCGACGCCGCCGCAGGCACGGTGGCGATCGTCTCCGGCGGCAACGTCGCGCCCGAGGACTACGCGCGCTACATCAGTTGAGAATCCGTCTTGCTTCGTCGATGGCATTGTCGACGGTGGTGATCTCGCCGTCGAGCTGTTTGTCGTAGACCTGCCTGAGAATCTCGCCGACGCGCGGACCTGGCGTCAGGCCGAGCGCGAGCAGATGGCGTCCGAGCAGCAGCGGCGCCGGCGGCTGATGCTCGACGCCAAGCGCGCGCGCGCGTTCGAGAAACCAGTCCATCGCGGAACAGTCGAACTGTCCGGTGCGTCCGAGGCAATCCGCGCGCGCGACGCGTGCGAGCAGCTCGAGGTCGACTTTCTGCGCGAGGCGACGGAACGCCCCATCGCCGACGTTCGCCGCCTTGCGAAACGCGCCCGGCTTGAGATGATGCGCGACGAGGCCGACGACCTGCGCGCGGACGTCGAAGCCGTCGATGGTGTGGATGTTGAGACGATCGAGCAGCGCGAGCGTCGGTGCGACACCCGCCTGCTCATGGTCGAGCGATCGAATGCGCCCATCGATGAACGCGGTCGTCGACGGCTTGCCGAGGTCGTGGCAGACCGCGCCGAGCATGACGGTGATGAGGCGAGGTCGATCGAGATCGCCGTTGCGTGCACGTGCCTGGTCGATCACGAGCAGCGTATGCGTCCAGACGTCGCCTTCCGGATGCCACTCCGGCTCCTGCTCGCAGCCAACCGTCGGGCGCAGTTCGGGCAGCACGCGATCGATGACGCCCAGCTCGAGGGCGAGCCGGAATCCGATCGACGGACGGGATGCGAGGAGGAGCAGCTTCTCGACTTCACCCCAGATGCGTTCCGCCGGCAGATCATCGAGCGGCAGCTCCCGGCACAGGCGCAGCGTCTCTGGCTCGAGCGTGAACTCGAATCGCGCGGCGAATTGGACCGCGCGCAGGACGCGCAGGCTGTCGTCCGCGAACGTTCGCGGATCGACCGCGCGCAGCAGCTTTCGATCGAGATCGGCGCGGCCGTCGAACGGATCTTCGTACGCGTCCGTCAGCGGATCCCAGGCGATGGCGTTGATCGTGAAGTCGCGCCGGCGTGCCGCCTCTTCACTCGACATCGACGGATCGCCGACGACTTCGAAGCCCTTGTGGCCGCGGCCGCGCTTCGACTCCCGTCGCGGCAGCGCGACGTCAATCTCTCCCGCGATTCCGCCGGGCGGCACGAGCTTGTAGACGGGAAAGCTTTGCCCGACGGCTTCGACGCGCCCGAGCGGCGCGAGCAACCCGACGAGCTGTCCCTGGGGCACGCCGAAGATTTCGATGTCGATGTCCTGCGAAGGATGATGGCGCAGACGATCGCGCACCCAGCCGCCAACGATCAGCGCGCGACCGCCCGCCTCACGGGCCGCGAGCGCGACGCGGCGCGCCGCTTCGAGCGATGAATCCACACGCGAATTATGGAGGAAGAGCGTGAGGTTCGCGGCTCGCAGGTTCGTTGGTGCGTGGGCAGCCGACCCGCGCGTTGAACCAACGAACCTATGAACCGTCGAACGCCTGAAGGTGTTAGGCGACTCGGCGTTCGCCGACGAGCGGTATGCGGACGACGCGCGGCGCCTCGATTGCCGCGGGCGGGTGCGGCTCGGCGTTCGTGCGCAGATCCCACCCCGGCGTCTCGTATCCACACGACGTGCACTGGAGCGACATACGCCCCTGTTCGAAATGCAGAAGCGCATCATGCCCGTGGAGACTGCAGAGGAACTGTCGGACCTTGTCGGTAACCATTGCCCCGAAACCCCTTTCCAAGTAACCAACCGGTATGACGCCAGCAGCCGCGCTTGCGTTGCTGCTGAGGCCCGCTTGACGAGACCCCGACATTTCAAGAGCGGTGCCACGCCTGAACCGTTTCCGCTAATCGATACACGCGGAATGCATTACCGGCCGTGACGCGCGCGGTTGACAAATGGCGTCACCGGTTTGCCATCAAACAGTTCAGCGCGAGTGATGGGATCCCGCCAGCGGCTGTCTGATGTGTGAACGCCAATACCGATCAACGGCGATTAGGGCGACTGGCTGTGTAACGTATGGCTCAGCCCGGAAGCTGAGGCGTTACTTTTCGTGAAGAATTCCGCGCAGCACAAAGCCGAGGTTCGCAGGACGCTCGCCGAGCCTGCGCATGAAGTACGGGAACCACTCGCGCCCGAAGGGTATGTAGAGTCGCATGGTGTACCCCTCCGCGGCGAGCGATCCTTGCAGGTCGCGCCTGATTCCGTACAGCATCTGGAATTCGAATCGATCTCTGGTGAGTGCCCGATCCCTTGCATGTGCCAGCGTCGCGTCGAGCATTGCCGGATCGTGTGTCGCAATCGCTGGATACGTGCCGTTATCCAGGAGGAGACGCATCAGCCGGACAAAGGCCGCGTCGACGTCTGTCTTCTGTTGATACGCGACCGTCTGCGGCTCTTTGTACGCACCCTTCACGAGCCTGACTCGCGCACTAAGTTCATTCATGCGCCGGATATCCTGCTCTGTGCGGATTAACGCCGCCTGCAGCGCAATGCCGAGATTGCGGTACTCCTGCTGCCACAGCGTCTCGAAGATATCGAGTGTCAGCTGCGTCCACGGCGAATTTTCCATGTCGATGCGGACGAAGAAGCCGTGGCGACCAGCGGGGTCGAGGATGCGCCGCAGGTTGTCGACGCACGTCGCGCGATCGACGCCCGCGCCGAGCTGCGTCAGCTTCAGCGAGATATTCCGCTCGATGCCTGAGGCGACGATCACGTCGAGCAGCCGCACGTACTCGCGCGTTGCCGCCGTCGCCTCGTCGATCGTGCGGACGCTTTCCCCGAGATAGTCGAGCGTCAGGTGCAGCCCCTGCGCCTGCACGTTGCGCGCGGCCTCGATCGCTTCCTCGACGGTTTCCCCGGCGATGAAGCGGCGCGCGAAGCTGTCGTGCGTGCGCATGCCGTACTTCGACGCCAGCCGCTTCAGGGCCGTGCTGCGTGAGGCTGCGTAGAAGATCGCTTTGGCTCCGGCGTACACGGCGGGTCTAAGACCCCGGCACGCTAGTGCGTGCGACGGGAAGGCGACGCGAGCAGATGGTCAAGCGTGCGGGCGTAGTAGCGGAGGACGTTGCGGTCGCGGACACGAATACGTCCACGTTCAGCAACGATGATGCCGCGCGACTCGAGCGGCTCGATGCCGCTGGCCGCGGCTTCTGCCCCCGTCTGGACGCCGAGGTTCGCGCCGGCCGAGCGCAGCGTGTCGAGCACCGCGTCGGCGCGTGCTTCGAGCTCGCGCCGCGTGATCGACGGCCGCATGGCGTTGGCGATCACGCCGGTCGGCAGCACCTTCACCAGCCGGCCGATCGCCGACATGATCGTGTGCGCCAGGTCGAGCACTTCCCGCCGCGAGTTCGCGTCGACGCCGTCGAGCGACAGCGGCTTGCCAAACGTCACGATCGCCCGTGAGCGGTAGCCGACCGCGTACCGCACCATTTCCGCCAGCTCGCGGCTGAACGGCTTCTGCGATCGCTTCACGCGCTGGCGCGCGAGCACGTGATCCTCGAGCACGAGATCGTACGCAACCGCCGTCGGGATGATCACGAGCCGCGACAGATCCGCCTGCAGCGCCGCGTTCAGGAGACCGGTCTTCGGACTCTTGATCTCGCCGCTGTAGCTGCGGCCCCCTTCCGGGTAGAAGAAGAGATCGTGGCGGCGGAGCAGTTCCGCGACGTACGCCTTCAGCGTGATCAGGTACACCGGATCTTTCGTGTTGCGGCGCACCGGCATCGCGCCCGTCACGTGCCGGTGCAGCAGGCCGAGCGGGCCGCCGAACAGGTTGATCCCCGCCGCGATGATCGGCGGACGGATGCCGTGATCGTCGAGCACGAGCGGCTCGGCGAGATAGTCGGTGTGGCTCCGGTGGTTCGACGCGTACACCACGCGTCCCGCGCGCGTGGCCGCCTTCACGCTCTCCGTGTTCTCGCCGATGCGTTCGATCTTGCGGAGAATCGGATAGAGCGGGTGCTTGAGCGCCTTGTAGATCGAGTACCGCTGCGTGGTCCGCAGCTCTTCGAGATATTCGTGGATGCGCTCGCGCGCGGCGCGGCCGCCGGTGCCGTCCTGGAGATAACGGGCGATTTCGTCGCGGTTGAGAACAGCCTGGGTAATCTCGTCCATCGACAGACGGACTATACCAGCCTTCGCGCGATCGCCGCGGCGAATTCGGTCGTGCTCGCCGTTCCTCCGAGGTCGCGAGTACGAATCTTGTCATCGGCGAGCACGCGCCCGAGCGCACTCATGATGCGGTCGGCCATCGCGCCTTCGCCGATGTGCCGGAGCATCAGCAGCGCAGAGAGCAGCAGCGCCATCGGGTTCGCGATGTTGCGCCCCGCGATGTCGGGCGCGCTGCCATGCACCGCCTCGAACACGCCGGCATCCGCGCCGAGATTCGCCGCCGGCACGACGCCGAGGCCGCCGACGAGCCCGGCGCACAGATCCGAGACGATGTCGCCGTACAGGTTCGGGAGCAGGAGGATGTCGAACTGCTCCGGCTTCATGACGAGGTGCATGCACGCCGCGTCGACGATGCGATCGTCCTGCGTGATCTCGGGGTACTGAGCGGCGACCTCCCGCACGCACTTCAGGAAGAGGCCGTCGCCCATCTTCATGATGTTCGCCTTGTGCACGGCGGTCACGCGCCTGCGCGTGTGTGCGCGCGCGTAGTCGAACGCGAACTTCGCGATGCGTGTCGATGCCTCGGACGTAATGATCTTCAGGCTCTCGACGACGCCCGGCACGACTTCGTGTTCGAGGCCCGAATACAGATCCTCGGTGTTCTCCCGCACGATCACGAGGTCGACGTTCTGATAGCGCGACGGCACCGACGGGATGTTCCAGACCGGCCGCAGGTTCGCGAAGAGTGCGAGCCTCTTTCGCAGGCCGACGTTGACGCTGGCGAAGCCGCCGCCGACCGGCGTCGTCAACGGTCCCTTCAACGCGACCCGGTTCCGCGTGATCGATTCGAGAAGAACGTCTGGCAGGGTCGTGCCGTGCGTCTCGAGCGCCGACGCGCCAGCCGGCTGCGTGTCCCACTCCGCATCGAGCCCCGCGGCGTCGAGCACGCTCAGCACCGCCGTCGTGATCTCCGGTCCGATCCCGTCGCCGGGGATCAGCGTGATCCGGTGTCTCGCCATCTACTCGCGCGCTTCCCAGTAGAGCAGCACGAGGGCGCCGGCGATGTTGAGCATCATCAATCGCGTCGAGAGCAGGTGCAGCGAGTCGAAGCGGACGCGTCGTGCATCGCCTTCCGGCAGCCGCGACGGCAGGCCGCCGGCGGACGCCTGCACCGAGGTGATCTGGTTGAGCACGACCATCCCCGAATAGAGCGCGACGGCGAGCATGATCGCGACGATCGCGGCCCGGAGACCGCTGTGCGCCGGGCGCGGTCCGAGGATGCGCATCGCGCCGAGCGTGAGCAGCAGCACCACGCCGGCGCCGTACGCCACGTAATGGAAGCGCGCGAGCATCACGCCGAACGCATCGCCGGCGAGTTCGCGGCCGGTGGCGGGCGCCTGTGCCTGCAATACCTCGAAGATCGTCGGTGCGACGACGGCGCCGAGCATCAGCATGCCGCCGAGCCAGATCACCAGCGCGAGCACGTACACATACCGCAGCGCGAGCATCCGCCGATTATAATCATCCTCTTCGGAGGTCCTCCTGGTGCCTGTACAGACTTCACCACGCGCCGCGCGCTCGAAGATCGCGGCGTTGAAGAACGTGGCGACGCGGTTGCGCATCGACTCCGTCCGCGCGACGAGCGCGGCGGGCAGCGGTCATCCCACCTCGTGCGCATCGGCGGCGGAGATCGTCGCGGCGCTTTTCTTCGCGGAGATGCAGTACGACCCGCGCAATCCGCAGAACCCCGACAACGATCGCTTCGTGCTGTCGAAGGGACATGCGGCGCCGGTGCTGTATTCGGCGTGGGCGGAAGTCGGATTCCTGAAGCGCGACGATCTGCTGACGCTGCGGCGGTTCGATTCCGACCTCGAGGGACATCCGACGCCGCGGCTGCCGTTCGTCGACGTCGCGACCGGGTCGCTCGGCCAGGGCATCTGCGCCGCGGTCGGCATCGCGCTGAACGCGCGACGCATCAGCTCCGACTACCGCACCTACTGCCTGCTCGGCGACGGCGAGTCGGCGGAGGGATCGGTGTGGGAGGCGGCCGAGGCGGCGGCGCACGACAAGATCGATTCGCTTTGTGGCATCACTGACGTCAACGCGCTCGGTCAGAGCGGACCGACGCAGTGGCAGCACGACATGGAGGCGTACCGGTCGCGCTGGAGCGCCTTCGGCTGGCACAGCCTCGTCGTCGACGGCCACGACGTCACCGCGATCCTCGACGCGTTCGACGAGGCAAGGCGGACGAAGGGGCGGCCGACGATGATCCTGGCGCGGACGCTCAAGGGCAAGGGGATCTCGATTGCCGAAGGGAAGAACGGCTGGCACGGCAAGGCGTTCAAGCCGGGCGCCGAGCTCGATTCGGTGATCAAGGAGCTCGAATCGCAGGTCGTTCCCGAGGAGGAGCCGGCGACGCCGCCGTCGGGGCCGCGCCCTCGTCGAGGCGGACCGTCAGCTCCGCCTGCGAAGGCGACGGTCGGAACGCCCGCATACAAACCGGGCGACAGCGTGGCGACACGCGAGGCCTACGGTACGGCGCTCGCGAAGCTCGGCGCCGATCCGCGCGTCGTGGCGCTCGACGGCGACGTGAAGAACTCGACGTTCAGCGAGAAGTTCGAGGAGGTGCATCGCGATCGGTTCTTCGAGAACTTCATCGCCGAGCAGGTGATGATCGGCTCCGCGATGGGGCTGGCGAGCCGCGGCGCGATTCCGTTTCCGTCGACGTTTGCCGCGTTCCTGACGCGCGCGTACGACTTCATCCGCATGGCGTGCATCAGCAACCTGAACGTCAAGATCGCGGGGTCGCACGCCGGCGTGTCGATCGGCGAGGACGGCCCGTCGCAGATGGCGCTCGAAGACCTGGCGATGATGCGGGCGCAGCCGAACATGACGGTGCTCTATCCGTGCGACGCGGTCAGCACCGAACGGCTGGTCGAGTTGATGGCGTATCACCCTGGGCCGGCCTACATGCGGACGTCACGGCCGAAGACGGCGGTCATCTACGGCGCCGACGAGACGTTCGTCATCGGCGGGCTGAAGATCCTCCGCGCGAGCGACAAGGATACGGTAACGGTGATCGGCGGCGGCATCACCGTCTTCGAAGCGCTCAAGGCGTACGACCAGCTCCAGCAGATCGGCGTGAGCATCCGCGTGATCGATCTCTATTCGCTGCAGCCGATCGACGCGCAATCGCTGCTGACGTGCGCGCGCGAGACGAAACGGATCATCACGGTCGAAGACCATTACGCGGCCGGCGGCATCGGCGACGCCGTCGCCAGCGTGATCGCGGGCGGCGGCTTCACGGTGCAGCGCCTGTGCGTGCGCGAGATCCCGCGCAGCGGCACGCCGGAAGAACTCGTCGATCACTACGGCATTTCCGCCCGACATATCGTCGAGGCAGTGCAGCACTGACAACCATGTCACACGACACCAATCGTCGCGACTTTCTGAAAACCCTCGGCACCGTCGGCGCCACGGGCGTCGTCGCGGCGGTCGGGGTCGAGGCACCGGTCGACGCGACGGCGCCGGGTGCGGAGCCGCAAGCCGGTACGCCCGCAGCCGCGCCGGCCTCCGATCCGGTCAGCCACGCCTACACCTTCTTCACTCCTCCTGAAGCCGCCTTCATCGAAGCGGCGGTCGATCGCCTGATACCCGCGGACGATCTGACGCCTGGCGGCACCGACTGCGGCGTCGCGATCTTCATCGATCGCCAGCTCGCGGGCGCGTGGGGCACGGGCGACAAGACGTACATGCAGGGGCCCTGGCAGAAGGGCGTGCCGACGCAAGGCTATCAGTCGCCGCTGACGCCCGCCGAATTCTTCCGCGCCGGCATCGCCGCGACCAACGCGTACTCGCGCAAGACGCTGCAGAAGGACTTCGATCGGCTGACCATGGATCAGCAGGTGAAGCTGCTCCAGGATCTCGAGCAGGGCAGGGTCACGCTCGACGGCGTCTCCGCCCAGGAGTTCTTCAACCTGCTGCTCGCGACCGCGATGCAGGGGTTCTTCGCCGATCCGGTCTACGGCGGCAATCGCGACAAGGTCTCGTGGAAGATGGTCGGCTTTCCGGGGGTCGTCGCGATCTACTCGGAGCACATCAAGACGTATCGCAACAAGAAGTACGACGTCGAGCCGAAGAGCATCGTCGACCTGTCATAAGGGGTCGGGAGTCATTTTCAGAGGACAGTCATGCCGACACGCATGAAGGAAGTCGACGTCGTCATCGTTGGTCTCGGGTGGACCGGTGGCATTCTCGCGAAGGAATTGAGCGAGGCGGGGATGAGCGTCGTTGCGCTGGAGCGCGGCGCGATGCGCGCCACGAATCCGGACTTCTCCATTCCGCTGATCCGCGACGAACTGAAATACGTCGTGCGCCAGGCGCTGATGATGAACCCCGCGCGCGACACGCTGACGTTCCGTCACAACGCGCGGGAGGCGGCGCTGCCGATGCGGCAGCTCGGATCGTTCCTGCCCGGTGAAGGCCTCGGCGGCGCCGGCGTGCACTGGAACGGCGTGACCTGGCGCTGGACGACGATCGATCACCGGCTGCGGTCGCACTACGAGGAGCGGTACGGCAAGACCTTCATTCCCGTCGACATGTCGGCGCAGGACTGGCCGATCACGTACAAGGAACTCGAGCCGTACTACGACAAGTTCGAGCGCACGGCGGGGGTCAGCGGCAAGGCGGGAAACTTGAAAGGGCAGACGCAGCCGGGCGGCAATCCGTTCGAGGCGCCGCGCGATCGCGAGTATCCGCTGCCGCCGCTCGAGCCGGGCTATTCGCAGGTCATCTTCGGCGAGGCCGCCGCGGACGCCGGGTATCACCCGTTCCCCCGGCCATCGGCGAACGCCTCGCGGGCGTACACGAATCCCGACGGCTCGCGCTTCGGCGCGTGCGTCTACTGCGGACACTGCGAGCGCTTCGGATGCGAGGCCAACGCGAAAGGCAGCCCGCACATCACCGTGATCCCGAAGGCGATGGCACAGCCGACCTTCGAGCTGCGGACGCACTCGTGGGTGACGAAGGTCCTGCTCGATTCGACGAAGAAGAAGGCGATCGGCGTCGCCTACACCAACGTGATGACCGGCGAGGAGTACGAGCAGCCCGCGTCGCTCGTGGCACTCTGCGCGTTCCCGATCAACAACGTGCACCTGATGCTGCTGTCGGGCATCGGCACGCCGTACGACCCCGAGACCCGGAAGGGGATGATCGGAAAGAACTACTGCTACCAGCCGGGACAGGGCGGCGGCGTGCAGCTGTTCTTCGAGGACAAGATCTTCAACCCCTTCATGGCGACCGGTGCGTTCGGCACGACGCTCGACGATTTTCACGCGAACGAAGCATTCGACCGATCGAAGGCCGGCGCGGTCGGTGGCGCGACGATCACCGTCGGCATGAGCAACGGCCGGCCCATCGGGTACCGTCCGACGCCTCCGGGAACGCCCCGCTGGGGATCGGAGTGGAAGAAGGCGACCGCGAAGTGGTACCTGCGGACGATGAACATCGGCGTGACGGCGAGCAACATGCCGCACCGGTACAACGCCTACGACCTCGATCCGACGTACAAGAACGTGTTCGGCCAGCCGCTGCTGCGGCTCACGTACAACTACTACGACAACGACAAGAAGATGGTCGCCTACGTCGGCCAGCGCGCCGCCGAGATCGCGAAGCGGATGAACGCGACGATCGCGACGTCGCCGAACACGCTCGGCGACTACTCGATCGTGCCGTACCAGTCGACGCACAACACCGGCGGCGCCATCATGGGCACGGCGCCGGCGAACAGCGCGGTCAACCGCTACATGCAGTCGTGGGACGTGCCGAACGTCTTCGTCGTCGGTGCCAGCGCGTTCCCGCAGAACTCGGCGTACAACCCGACGGGCCCGGTCGGCGCGCTCGCGTACTGGACGGCTGACGCGATCAAGACGAAGTTCAGGAATCGCCCGGGACTCATGACATGAGTCGGTTGGTGGTTGGAAGTTGGTGGTTGGTCGTTGCTGCGGCCGCGCTCGCCGTGGCATCAGTGGCCCGCGTGCAGGCGGCCGATCCCGACAACGGCAAGAAGCTGTTCGACCAATGCGCCGCGTGCCACTCGCTCGGAGAGCCGGGTGACTTTGAAGGCCCGATGCTGAAAGGCGTGATCGGCCGTAAGGCGGGCTCGCTCGAGGAGTACCGCTATTCGGCCGCGATGAAGCGCAGCGGCGTCACGTGGGATGCAGCGAGCCTTGATAAGTACGTCGCCGATCCGCAGGCGTTCATTCCCGGCAACCGCATGGCGTTCGCCGGCATCGCCGACCAGTCGCAGCGCGACGATCTGATCGCGTATCTCGCCGTCGCGTCGAAGTAACCGGGTTAACTCCCGATTCCCAAGGGGTCCCACGCGTATCTTGGGAATTGGAAATTGCGAGTCTGACGGTTAACGCGGAAACAGCGGCGACTCGATCACCCGCCGCGCCTGCCACAAGTGCCTCCGCTCGTGCGCGACCATGGCGGCGAAGCCGGAGCCGAGCGGCATGACGATCCACGACGCGATCGGCGACCGGACGTGCGCGCGCGCGAGGTCGAGGCCGTTGGCCTGACGCAGGCGATCGATGTACTGCACCTGGTAGGCGCGAAACGCCGCGATGATTTCACGCCGCGTGCGTCCGCCTGGCGGCTCGAACGCGACCGGCGTCCTCACGCGCGGCCGCGGCGGCGGCTCGAGCGATCGCACGAACAGGCGCGCGATCCACCAGTACTTGAACGGTCCTTCGCCGTAGCGGCCCTGGCGGATCGCATTCGCGATCCCTTCATCGAGCTGCGGCAGATACAGCCGTGCGGTGACGTTCAGATGATCGATGCACTGTGCGACCGACCACCCGAGGCGCTCAGGCTTGCCCCGCCGAAGCGCCGAAGGTGCGAAGGCGGGAGTCCAGGCGAATTGCGCCTCGCTCAACGGCGCGGCGATCGCGTCCGCTTCATCCGCAAGCTGCTCGAACTGCCGACGGAACTCATCGATCTCCGGCGTTAATGCGAGATGCGCGGGTGTCGGCATCCGCGGCGATTGTAACAGCCGGATCGAGGCGATCGACGATGCGCCGGCGCAAACGTACGGCATCTCTCGGCGCATGACCGCCCGCGTCGTTGTTGAAATACGCAAACACGTGCATCCCGTCGCGCGCCCGCTCCGCCAGCCAGTCGGCCCACTCGTTCAACCGCTCGTCGGAGTAGCGGCCGCCGTACTTCTTCGTCCCGAAATGAAACCGCACGTACACGAGCGGACCGACGATTCGCTTTCCCGTCGCGGAGCCCTGCATGTCGTGGAGGCAGAGTGCGACGTGATGCTCGCGCATCAGATCGAAGATGCGCTCGTCGTACCAGCTCGGCTCGCGGAACTCGACGACGTGACGATAGCCCTGCGGCAATGCGCGAAGAAAGATCTCGAAGCGCTCGACGTTGATCGACCAGTGCGGCGGCAGCTGGTACAGGATCGGTCCGAGACGCGAACCGAGCTGGGTCGCGCTGTCGAAGAATCGAGCGAGCGGATCGTCCGGATCCTTCAGCTTCTTCATGTGCGTGAGGAAGCGGCTCGCTTTGACCGCGTAGAGGAAATGCGACGGCGCCTGCTCGCGCCACTTCGCGAACGTCTCCGGCGGCGGCAGGCGATAGAAGCTGTTGTTGATTTCGACGGTGTCGAACGACAGCGCGTAGTGTGCGAACCAGCGCGAGGTCGGCAGGTCCGCGGGGTAGAAGCCGCCCCGCCAGTGCGGGTACTGCCAGCCCGAGCAGCCGATCCGCGGCCGCGTTCGGTTGAGCTCGCTAAATTCAACTCTCTCCACTGTTTACAGCCTGCCTACTGTCCGATACACTAAACAACGCGCGTTCCACCACGCGCGTTTCCACACACAAGCGAAAGGGAAGTCCCTTGTTCGGAAAATTGCCGCGTACCCGCCTGATCTGGATTGCCTCAGGTGCAATCGTTCTCATCCTCGCTATTGCTGCGCTGTTCCTGCTTCGCCCTGCCGTCGAGCCGGCGCGCACCACCGCGGCTTTTTCCGACTTCCTGCACGACGTCGACAGCGGGAGCGTCAAGCATGTGACGCAGTCGCAGGATGCACTCGACTTCGAGCGCACCGACGGCACGCGCTTCACGACGGTTGCGCCGCAGGGGTACGTCGCGTCGAACCCGACCTTCGTCACCAACCTCGCGTCGCGTGGCGTTCGCTTCGACGTGAAGGCGGGCGACGACTCGCACGTCGGCAGTTACGGCGCCGCGCTGTTCGGTTTCGTCCTGCTCTCGTTCGCCGGCCTGGCGCTCTTCCGCGCGATGACCGGCCGCGTGCCGACGCTCGAAAAGGCGCGCACCATCGATCCGCAGCTCGTCACGGTGACGTTTGCCGACGTCGCCGGCGTCGATGAAGCGAAGGACGAGGTCAGCGAGATCGTCGACTTCCTGAAGGACCCGAAGAAGTTCTCCGAGATCGGCGGCCGCATCCCGCGCGGCATCCTGCTGATCGGCCCTCCGGGGACCGGCAAGACGCTGCTCGCGCGTTCGATGGCGGGTGAGGCGGGTGTTCCGTTCATCTCCGCGAGCGGGTCCGATTTCGTCGAGATGTATGCGGGCGTCGGCGCCGCACGCGTCCGCAAACTCTTCAAGGAGGCGCGGCGCCACAAGGCGTGCATCATCTTCATCGACGAGCTCGACGCGGTTGGACGCAACCGCGGCGGCAACTCGCTCAGTCACGAGGAGCGCGAGCAGACGCTCAACCAGCTGCTCGTCGAGATGGACGGCTTCACGCAGTCGGAATGCGTGATCGTCATCGGCGCGACCAATCGCCACGACATCCTCGACCAGGCGCTGCTGCGTCCCGGCCGCTTCGATCGCCAGGTGATGGTTGGCAACCCCGACATCAAGGGCCGTGAGCAAATCCTCCGTGTCCACGCGAAAAAGGTCGCACTGGAGGCCGACGTCGACCTCCGCTCGATCGCGCGCGGAACGCCCGGCTTCTCCGGCGCGGATCTCGCGAACCTGGTGAACGAAGCCGCGCTCATCGCCGCACGCGCGGGACGCAAGATGATCGGCAACGCCGATCTCGATGCCGCGCGCGACAAGGTGCTCATGGGCGTCGAGCGGAAGTCGGTCGCGATGAGCGAGCGCGAACGCATCACGTGCGCCTATCACGAAGCCGGACACGCGGTCGTGGCGGCGTTGCTCCCCGATGCCGATCCGCTGCACAAGGTCACGATCATCCCGCGCGGCCGCGCACTGGGCGTGACGATGCAGCTGCCGGAGGCGGACCGCTATACGCACAGCAAGCCGTTCATCGAAACGCAGATTGCGATCCTGATGGGCGGCCGCATCGCCGAGGAGCTGTTCCTCCGGCAGATGACGAGCGGCGCGAGCAACGACATCGAGCGTGCCACTGAACTGGCCCGCAAGATGGTCTGCGAGCTCGGCATGTCGCCGCTCGGCCCGATGCACTACCGGCGGCCGGCGGGCGCGTTCGACAGCGACCAGCGCGCGGCCGGGTTCAGCGAGGAGACCGCGCGCCGCGTCGACGAGGAGATCCGCACGCTGGTCATGCGCGGCTATGAGACCGCGCGGCAGATCATCGAGCGCCAGCGCGCCGCGGTGAAGGCGCTCGCCGAAGAGTTGCTCGAGGTCGAGTCGGTCGATGCGGATCGGCTGCGCGAGATCCTCGCGGGCAGCGTCGTCCCGTCGGCCAGCTTCCCGCCGTCGGTGCGTGAGGCGCTGATCGAAGCGCGGTTGGGCTCGTAGGACATCCGCGCTCACAATCGCCTCACAATTTCCGAACCGCCCTGGAGTACGATCGCGTCTTAGTCTTTGGTGAGGCGCGACCGTACTGTGATTCGTCACTTCCGAACACTCCTTTTCATCACGACGATTTCAATGGGCGCGGCGCCGGTCGCCGCGCAGATATCAGCGATCCCGACACGGCAGCTGCCGCCGGGCAGTCCCTACGCCGGAGGCGTGCCCGAGGGGCAGCCCACCGCGGAGACGCTGCAGCTCACGGTGGCCGACGTCATCCACCGTGCGCTGGAGCACAACCTGGGCGTGCTGCTGTCGGAACAGGCCGTTGACCATGCTGCCGGCGCGCGCTGGATCGCGCTCAGCGACATGCTGCCGAACGTCAGTGGACGGCTGGCGGAATCGCGGCAGCGGATCAACCTCGAGGCGTTCGGCTTCAATCCGAGCTCGTTCGGCCTGGCCAGCGTCGTCGGTCCGTTCAACACGTTCGACGCCCGGATCTACCTGACGCAGTCGCTGTTCGATCTCCACGCGCTGAACAACACGCGCGCCGAGAATCACAACGTCGAAGCGGCGAGGCTCTCGGTGAAGTCGGCGCGCGATATCGTCGTCCTCGTCGCGGCGAACGCGTACCTGGAGGCGCTCGCGGCGGATGCGAGGCTGCAGTCGACCCGCGCGGACGTCGATACGTCGCAGGCGCTTTTCACACAGGCGCAGGACCTGAAACAGAACGGGATCATCGCGGGCATCGATGTGATCCGCGCTGAGGTGCGGTTGAACTCCGATCGCCAGCGTGCGACCACCGCGCAGAACGACCTCGCGAAGACGCGGCTGCAGCTGGCGCGCGTGATCGGCCTGCCGATCGGACAGCCCTTCGCGCTGAGCGCGCAGTTGCCGAACGTGCCCGTGCCGGACATGACGCTCGACCAGGCGCTGCAGCAGGCGTACAAGGATCGTCCCGACTATCTTGCCGCGCAGGAGAAGGTGAAGGCGGCGGAGGCCGCGCGGGCGGCCGCGGTTGGCGAGCAGCTCCCGTCGGTGCACGTGAACGCCGACTACGGCGCGCTTGGCCTGACACCGTCCGACGCGGTAGCCACCTACACCCTCGCCGGCGCCGTCAACGTGCCGATCTTCCAGGGTGGCCGCGCGCAGGGGCACATCGCACAGGCCGATGCGGATCTGCGCCAGCGGCGGTCGGAGGAAGCCGACATGCGCGCGCAGATTTACTACGACGTGCAGTCGTCCTTCCTCGATCTCCAGGCGACGGGCGAGTTGCTGCAGGTGGCGGTACGGTCACGCGACCTGGCGGCGCAGGAGCTGATGCAGGCGCGCGATCGCTTCGCCGCCGGCGTCGCGGACAACATCGAGGTGGTGCAGGCGCAGCAGTCGGTCACCGCCGCGAACGAGGAATACATCGACGCGCTGCTCGGTTTCGATGTCGCGAAGGCCGTCCTGGCGCGCTCGTTGGGTGATGCGGAAGCGGCGGTCGAGCGCATTCTCGGCCCCGCCGCCCCGCAACCATGAACCAGCAGGGCGGGTCCCTTTCGGACCAGCCGTACGGAGAATCGACAGGATGAATAAGCGGATTCGCATCGCGATCGTCGTCGCGGTGGTCGTGGTGCTCGGAGCCGGCGCGTGGCTGTGGGCCACCGCCGGACAGCAATCGACAGACGACGCGCAGGTGGATGCGCACGTGGCGCCCGTGGCCGCGCGCGTGTCGGGAACGGTGACGCAGGTCCTCGTCAAGGACAACCAGCAGGTGAACGAGGGCGACACGCTGGTGGTGATCGATCCGCGCGACTACCAGGTCGCGCTCGATAAAGCGAAGGCGGAGCTCGCCACGGCGGAAGCCGATGCCTCGGTTGCCCGCGCAGGTGTGCCGATCACGTCGACCACGGCGACGAGCAACGTGTCGACGGCCCGGGGCGGCGTCGAGCAGGCGCAGGCGGGTGTCGACGAAGCGCAGCGCGGCATCGATGCCGCCAATGCACGCCTCGCGACCGCGCAGGCCCACCAGCGTGAAGCGGAAGCCAACGCCGTCAAGGCCGCGAAGGACGTCGAGCGGCTGAAGGGGCTGCTCGCGAAAGACGAAGTCTCGCAGCAGCAATACGACGCGGCGGCTGCGGCGGCCGACGCGTCTCGTGCCGCGGCCGATTCCGCGCGCGCGCAGGTGCAGGAGGCGCAGACCGGCATCGGCGTCGCGCAGAGTCAGTTGACGGCGGCTCGCGCCGGCGCCTCTCAAGCGACCGCGCAGCTCGCCTCCGCGCAGACCGCCCCGCAGCAGGTGGCGGCGCAGCAGGCGCGCGCCGCATCGGCCGATGCGAAGGTGCTGCAGCAGCGCGCCGCCGTGCAGCAGGCGGAGCTCAACCTGCAGTACGCGACGGTGAAGGCGCCGATGAAAGGGATCGTCAGCAAGAAGAGCGTGGAGGTCGGCCAGGTCGTGCAGGCTGGGCAGCCGCTGATGACCGTCATTCCGCTCGAGGACGTCTGGGTGACGGCGAACTTCAAGGAGACGCAGCTGAAAAACATGAAGGCGGGCCAGCCGGCGGTGATCTCGGTCGACGCGTACGGTGGCCGCGACTTCAAGGCACACGTCGAGAGTCTCGCGGCAGCGACCGGGTCGCGCTTCAGCCTCCTGCCGCCGGAGAATGCGACCGGCAACTTCGTCAAGGTCGTGCAGCGCGTGCCCGTGCGCATCGCCATCGACGAGAAGCAGGACGCACAGCAGCTGCTGCGCCCCGGGATGTCGGTGACCGCCAAGGTCTACACGAAGTAAGCAGCAGCCAGCAGACAGATGACGGAGCACGGCAAGGTCAATCCCTGGATCGTCGCCATCGCCGTGATGTTCGGCACCTTCATGGAGGTGCTCGACACCACCGTGGTCAACGTGTCGCTGCCGCACATCGCGGCATCGATGTCGGCCACGATCGACGAGGCGACGTGGGTGCTCACGTCGTACCTCGTCGCCAACGCGATCATCCTGCCGATGACCGGCTGGCTCGCGGCGACCTTCGGACGCAAGCGCCTGCTGATGCTGTCGGTCACCGGCTTCACGCTCTCGTCGTTCCTCTGCGGGATCGCGCCGAACCTCGCGTCGCTGATCTTCTTCCGCATCATGCAGGGCGCCACCGGCGGCGCGCTGCAGCCGCTGTCGCAGGCGGTGCTGCTCGAGTCGTTCGAGCCGCACGAACGCGGCAAGGCCATGGGCTTCTGGGGCCTCGGCATCGTCGTCGCGCCGATCATCGGGCCGGTCGTCGGCGGGTGGCTCACCGACAGCTACAGCTGGCGGTGGGTCTTCTACATCAACCTGCCGGTCGGCATCGCGTCAATCATCATGACGAAGATGTTCATCTTCGACCCGCCGTACTTGCGGCGCGAAACCGAGCGGATCGATTACTGGGGCATCGGCATGCTCGTCGTCGGCATCGGCGCGCTGCAGTACGTGCTCGATCGCGGCCAGGAGGTCGACTGGTTCTCGAACACCGCGATCCTGTCGCTGTCGATCCTCTCGGCCGTCACGCTGCTGGTGCTGATCGTCCACGAGTGGACGACCGCGCATCCGATCATCGATCTGCGCGTCTTCAAGGAACGCAGCTACTCGACCGGCGTCTTCATGATGACGACGCTCGGGTTCGTGTTGTACGGCAGCATGGTGCTGCTGCCCGTCATGCTGCAGACGCTGCTCGGCTACCCGGCGATGCAGGCGGGCATCGCGATGGCGCCTCGCGGCATGGGGTCGCTCATCATGATGCCGATCGTCGGCATCCTCACCGGCATGGTCGACACGCGCAAGCTGCTCGCGATCGGCTTCGGCGTGGCCGGGCTGACGCTCATCTGGCTCGGGCAGTTGAATCTGCAGGCCGGCTACTGGGACATCTTCTGGCCGCAGTTCCTGCAGGGCACCGGCATGGCGCTCACCTTCGTTCCGCTCACCACCGTGACGATGCAGGCGATCTCGCCGCAGAAGATGGGCAACGCGACGAGCCTCTTCAACCTGATGCGCAACATCGGCGGCAGCGTCGGCATCGCGACGACCGGCACGATGCTGACCAGACAGCGGCAGACGGTGGCGAGCGTCCTCGGCGAGCGCATCACCGTTTACGATCCAAAGACGACGAACCTGCTGGCGCAGTTGAAGGCGGGCTTCATGGCGCGCGGCGCCGATGCGGTCACAGCGGGGGAGCGCGCCTACGCCGCGCTGCACGGCATCCTGCTGGCGCAGGCGTCGATGGTGTCGTTCGTGTGGCTCTTCCGGCTGCTCGGCGGGATCTTCCTGATGCTGCTCCCGCTGATCATGATCATGCGGCGGCCGAAAGGGCGCGCATCCGCCGCCGCTGCGCATTAGCGACGATGTCCGGCGAGTCGCAGGTGCCGGGCATGTTGTGAGCGGGAGGGGAGGACGATAAGAAGATCAAAGGCCAGGTATCCCGTGACGCAACGATCCATTGCAGTCCTCACCGCCGTCGGCGTTCTCACCGTCATCGCGCCGGCCATCACATCGTGTACCAGGCAACCCGCGCCACTCCGGGCCCAACAGGCGAATGCGAGCGCCGAGTCGCCGGTGGCGGCGGTGGCGAGATCCGAACCGTGGAACCTGTTGTCGGGCTCCTCGATTGATATCGAGCGCGAGGGTGACTCCTCGCGTGCGGTCGCGGCGACGGTGACCAACCACAGCAGTGCCCGACTCGGCGGCATCGAAGGTTTCGTCACCTACCAGAATGCCGAAGGCGCCGACATGTCCACGGTCCATTTCACCGCAGACGGCGATCTGGCACCGATGGAAACCGGCACGATCAGGATTACGGCTGATGCCATCCCGGGCGTGGCCGGGAATGGACGTGTTCGCATTACAAAGGCCGAGGTTGTGACAGGCGAGTGACGGCGGGCGGCTCCGGCTGCGTGACGATCGGCGCTGCAACATAACCCCAGTGCGCCAGCGATCGCTGGAAGAGCGCTGTCTCCGACGAGATGAACTGGAGCCGCACGATCAATCGCGCGGTGATGTAGCACTGCGACGCGACGATACCCGCCCACATCGACAGGCCAGATCCTCCAGCCCCCGGCGCCACAAGCGCCCAGATCCCGGCGACGACCAGGAACACGATCACGTTGGCCGCGTAGAGCAGAGCCACGCGGCCAGGATGCCGGCCGATGAAGCGGATCGCCGCGACAAGCGCCCCGATCATGCTGCGCCTGTCCTCGACGACCGCCCGTACCTTCGCGTAGTCGAGCACGGTCGCCACGATGGCGAGCAGCGCGCCGAAGATCGCGTACATCAGCACGCGCCAGTAGAACGCCGTGTGCTCGACCGCCAGGTTGCGGGTCTCCGCCGCGTACCAGTTGGTGAACAGCCAGCGCCAGACGTGCACGAACAGGAAGAAATAGATCGCGCCTGCGATGATCCCGAGGCGCAGGAAACGGAAGAAGAAGGTGCCGGAGGCGGCAAAGAAACCGTGCGACGCCGTGCGCCGATCGCGGGCGTACCGATCGATGATGCCGCCGTACAGAAAAATCCACGCGCAGACGTAGAAGGCGAGAGCGACCGCAACCGGCGTGACGACGGTGCGCTGGTCGAGCAGCGCCGTGAAGCTGTCGAGCGTGGTCGCGAACCCGATGATCGATGGCGTGAACGTCGCGGTGACGCCCGTGGATTGCGACGTGAACTCCTGCCACCAGTCGTAGTTCACGCCGTCGGCGGCCTGGCTGGCGGCGAGGCTGGCGCCGAGGTTCTGCCGGATCGCATCGCGCAACGACAGCGCAAGCGGCAGCGCCGCAACGAGCGTAACGAGGAAGACGCTCGCGATCACGGCTGGCGCGCCGAACACGCGGCGCCATCCGTCAAACCAGGCTCGCATACGTCAGCATCGTATCCTCGAGCCACGCCATCCACTTGAGGCTCCACTTCCACGCCGCTTCCGATGCGCGCGGCTGGAGCGTCCGGCTGTTGTTCGTGTAGTTCACGTCGAGCATCAGGATGCGCTTCGGATCGACCTGCGCGCTGCGCGCGCGCGCTTTCGCGTCGTACACGTACATCGCGCGGCGATCGACGCCGTCCCAGTGCTCCGTCTTCTCCGATCCGTCGGCGAACGTCGTCACGACGTCGACGGGGAATGTCGCTTCGCCGTAGCGGCGCGCGACGACCGTCGTGTGGAACTGTCCTTTGCCGGCAGGGGTGCTCGTCAGCAGTTGAATGCCGTAGTCGAACGTGTTCGATCCGCGATAGACCTGGTCGATGAACGGCGTCAGGTCGCGCCCTGCCGACTCGTTGATCGCCTGGAAGAAGTCCGACGGCTGCGGATGGTGGAACTTCCAGCGCGCGAAGTACCCCGACATGCCGCGCTGCAGCGCGGGCCAGCCGATCCAGTTCTCGATCGTGTGCAGCCAGAGCGCGGTCTTGAAATAGGTGATGTCGCCGCCGGTCGACGGGAAGTACCTGAACGACGGCGTCGCCTCGGCGTCCGATTCGGCCTGCGCCCGATAGCCTGCGAGCCCCTCGTCCCATTGCCGCTCGACGCGGATATCGTTGAACACCCACGGAATGAAGCCGCCGAAGTAGCGCCGCACGAGATAGTTGTTCGCGCCGAACGCCGCGTTGTCCGTCCGCGCTTCGGAGAACTGGTTGATCCCTTCGTCCATCCACGCGTTCTCGAACTCGTTGCTGCCGACGGCGCCGTACCACCATTGATGGCCGAACTCGTGGATGGTGACCTCTTCGAGATCGATGTCGCGCACCGGCGCAATCCAGCGTGTCCCGGCGGTGAAGAGCGTCGGGTACTCCATCCCGCCGCTCGCGCTCTGATACGCCGGATCGACGATCGTCACGTAGTCGTAGGGGTACGCGCCGAACCACTCGCCGTAGTTCCTGAGCGCGGCGGCGGCGGCGGCGAAGTGGCGCGCCTCCTGGTCGGCGTGATCGGGCTGCAGCAGCAGCCGCATCCGGACGCGCGGCAGGTTCGGCGACTCGAACGTCTGCGTCCTCACGAGGTAATGCGGGCTCGTCGTCCAGGCGAAGTCGTGAATGTCTTCGCCGTGGAAGTGATGGACCGACGTGCCGCCGGCGCCATCCGCGACGTCCATTTCGCGGCCGGATGCGCCGACGACGTACTCGCGCGGCACGGTGAGGCGAACGTCGTAGACACCGTAGTCGGAGTAGAACTCCGTGCTCGCATGGAACTGATGCGTGTTCCAGCCCGCGTCCTCGAGCACGCCCAGCTTCGGAAACCACTGCCCGAAGAAGTAGTAGTCGTCGACGTAGCCGGTCCGCGAGAACGGGCGCGGAATCTTCGCGCTCCACTCGATGTCGATGTCGATCGATTCATTCGGCGCGACCGGCATGGCGAGCGGAACGGCGGCGACGGTCCGATCCGCCGTGTTCCCGTCGTCCGGTGCGATGTAGTGCAGCCGCGGCGTCAGGTCGTACAGCGTGTTCTGCCTGACATGAATCGAGCGGATGTCGATCCAGCCCCAGGCATCGGCGCGCGGCGTGTTGTTGTTGCCGCCGAGTCGGCGCTCGCGCAGCCAGGTCGAGTCCGCATTGCGGAACGCGTTCCAGTAGAGGTGCAACTGCAGTTCGCTCGTCGGGTTCGCGCTGATGTTGCGCCAGCGGATCCGTTCCTGGCCGTGCACCGATCGGTCACCCGGCTCGAGACGCGCGGCGATCTCGTAGTTCGCGTTGCGTGGCGAGAGCGCCCCGGGCGCCGGTTGATCGTACCGCTGCGATGCGTGCGCAAGCGCGCAGACGAGCAGCACGAGCGCACCGGCCGACGCGAGTCGCCCAATCACGACGCGAATGTTACATTAGGGCGCTTATGGCCATTCGCGTGATGCACGTAGGGCTCGGGCCGATCGGTGCCGCCGTGGCGCGGCAGCTCGTGGCTCGCAGCCCGTTCAAGATCGTCGGCGCGGTCGACATCGATCCGAACAAGGTTGGCCGCGACGTCGCCGAGGCCGCTGAACTCGAGCGGCCTGTTCGCGTGAAGGTCGGATCCGACCTGCGCAAGACGATCAAGGCCTGCAAACCGGATGTCGCCATCCTCTGCACGTCGTCTTCGCTCAAGGCCGTGATGCCGCAGCTCGAGGAATTGTTGAAGCAGCGCGTCCCGGTGGTCTCGACGACCGAGGAGCTGGCGTATCCGGCGCCGAGGAATCGCGCCCTCGCGCGGAAGATCGATCAGCTCGCGAGGAAGGCCAAGGTCGCGGTGCTCGGCACGGGCGTCAATCCGGGCTTCACGATGGACGCGCTGCCAATCGCGCTCACGGGTGTATGCGAGCAGGTGAACCGCATCGAGGTGCGGCGCGTCCAGGATGCGCGCATCCGGCGGCTGCCGTTCCAGCAGAAGATCGGTGCGGGCCTCACGAAGGAGCAGTTCGCACAGCAGGTCGCGGCGGGCACCGTGCGTCACGTCGGCTTCGCGGAATCGATCCAGATGATTGCGGACGCGATGGGGTGGAAGCTGACGCGCATCACCGACGACGTCCGTCCGTGGATGGCGGAGGAAGAAGTCCACAGCGAGCTGCTCGCCGTCGATCCGGGGTACGTCGCCGGCGTGAGCCAGGAAGGGGTGGGCTACATCGGAGACGAGGCCAAGATTCGCCTGCAGCTCGACGCGTATCTCGGCGCGCCCGAGTCGTTCGATTCGGTGCTCATCGACGGCTCGCCACGCATCTACTCAAAGGTCCAGGGCGGGATCCACGGCGACGTGGCCACCGCATCGATCGCCGTCAACTCGATTCCGCGGGTTCTGGCAGCCGAGCCAGGCCTCCGGACGATGCGGGACATGCCGTTGCCGTCTTTCTTTGCGGGCAGCAGGCAGTAGGCGGAGCGTCACCCGTCCGCCTGCTGCGTACTGCCGACCGCCGACCGAACGTGTGCGCGGCGCACGCGGCCGTGCTGCCACCGCACAGGGCGGCCAACACAACGTCGGATTCCGACATAAAATCAGCGGGATCCACCGTCTTATTCCGGCACGCTCTCTGCTGTTCCGCCTTCGCACCGCGCGCGACGGCGAGGCACGTCGCGTGTCGTGATGAGGAAGTCATGCAGATTCTGATTGCGGACGACGATCCGATCAGCCGCCGTCTGGCGCACCACGCGCTGGCTGACTGCGGCGCTGACGTTACGACGGCCGACGACGGGCAGGCCGCGTGGGAGGCGATCCAGACGCGGACGCAGTCGACGGTGCTGATTCTCGACCGCATGATGCCTGGCGCCGACGGCGTGGACCTCTGCAAGGCGGCGCGTCTGCTGCCGACCTTTCCCCCGCTGTACATCCTGATGGTGACGAGCGCGGCCGAGACCGCGGACGTGACCGCCGGCCTCGACGCCGGCGCAGACGACTACGTCGTCAAGCCGTTCAAGCCCGCGGAGCTGAAGGCGCGTGCGCAGGTCGGGATGCGAATGGTGGCGCTGCAGGAAAGCATGGCGCGCCGGCTGGCGGAACTCGAGCAAGCGCTTGCCAACGTCAAGCAGCTGCGCGGCCTGCTTCCGATGTGCTCCTATTGCAAGAAGATTCGCGTCGACGACAAGTACTGGCAGCAGCTCGAGGGGTACCTGACCGACCACTCCGATGCGGAGTTCAGCCACGGCATCTGCCCGGAATGCTTTCCGTCGGTCATCGACGGCACGCGAGATTCAATGTAGCTGTCAGCGATCAGCCGTCAGCAGCCAGGGCGAAAAAGACACGTGCTTTTTTCGAGCTGACCGCTGACCGCTGACCGCTGACCGCTGGCCGCTGACCGCTGACCGCTGATCGCTACCCGCGATAGCTCACTCTCCAGATCTTCTTCCCCCCGTCATCCGACACGAGCAGACTGCCGTCAGGCAGCTGCGCGACACCAACCGGCCGGCCCCACACGTCCTTGTTCGACGGCGCGATCATCCAGCCGGTCAGAAAGTCTTTCGGCGGTCCCGACGGCTTGAGGTTCGCGAACGGGACGAACACCACCTTGTAGCCGGCGCGCTGGGATCGGTTCCACGTGCCGTGCAGCGCAATGAACGCGCCGCCGCGATAGGCCGCGGGGAACTGCGTACCGGTGTAGAACGCGAAGTCGAGCGGCGAGTTGTGCGCCGGCAGCGCGACGTCGGGCGTGATCGTCTTCTGCACGAGATCCATGTGCTGGCCGTTGTGGCGCGGCTCGGCGTGTGGACCGAAGTACGCCCACGGCCATCCGTAGAAGCCGCCCTGCTGGATGTGCGTGAAGTAGTCGGGCGGGAGATCGTCGCCCAGGCCGTCGCGCTCGATCACGACGGCCCACAGCGTGTCGGTGTTCGGATACCAGTGGATGCTCGCGGGGTTGCGCGTGCCCGCCGCGTAGATCTCGTGGCCGCTGCCGTCCGGGTTGTAACGATTGATCGCGGCGCGCCGCTCTTCGTCGGGATTGATGTTGGATGACGAGCCGACGCTGACGTACATCTTCTCGCCCGCGCGATCGAAGACCACGGCGCGCGTCCAGTGATTGCCGCCGCCCGGCAGCTGCGCGATCGGCTCCGCCTTGCCCGCCGTCAGCGCTTTCGCATCGTACGGATAGCGCTTCACCGCGTCGGTCTCGGCGACATAGAGGTAGTTCTTCCAGAACGCGAGCCCGTAGGGGCGGCTGAGGCCCGTGATGAGCGTCTTCCTCCCGGCGGCCTTGCCGCCCGCGAAGACGTACACGATTCCCGCGCCGCTGTCGCTCATGAGGATCTCGCCGCCGGGCGCGACGAGGATGAAGCGCGGCATGTCGAAGCCGTCGGCCCACGGTTCGACCGTGAAGCCTTGCGGCACCTGCAGCTTCGCGCCTGCCGGCGCGTCGACCACGCGCGGCTGGTTGTTCGCCGATTCGGTTGCGAACGGTGCAGGGAGCTGCGGCGCCTGCTGGGCGGCCGCCAGCGCGCCGCCAACGAGAATCATGCCTGCGGTGAACAGTTTCATCTCCGCCTCCGCGGCAAATGATTGCAGAAACGGCGCGGCCGCGCCACGATCAACGGATGCACCCGCTGCACGACGTCCCGGTTGATGAACGGACCATCGAACGCGCATTTCCCGTGGTGATCGAGGTACCGCAGGGAAGCAAGAACAAGTACGAGCTGGACAAGCAGACCGGGCTCCTCCGGCTCGATCGGGTGCTCTTCAGCGCCGTCCACTATCCGGCCAACTACGGCTTCGTTCCGAGAAGCCATTGCGAGGACGGCGATCCGCTCGACGTGCTCGTGCTCGGACAGGATCCGGTGCATCCGCTGACCATCGTGATGGCGCGCGCAATCGGCGTGATGCACATGCGTGACGAGAAGGGGAGCGACGACAAGATCGTCGCGGTCAGCGTGCACGACCCGGCGTTTGCCGACTACACGGACAAGACGCAGCTGCCGGCGCACATCCTTCGCGAGATTCAGCGCTTCTTCGAGGACTACAAGGCGCTCGAGCATGAAGGCGCCGTCGTCATCGAGGGGATGCGCGGTCCCGCCGAGGCGAACGCGGTGATTCGCGACTCGCTGAAGTCGTACCTCGCGCTACGCCAAGCGGATGCGCATCACGTACAGGCCGGCGAATAAGCCGACGACCGACACGACGACCGAGGCGACGACGTAGACGATCATCTCCACGACGTCGTGGCGCTCCCACATCAACGCAGAGTCGAGTGCGAACGCCGAAAACGTCGTGAAGCCGCCGAGGATGCCGGTCGTCAGGAACAAGCGCTCCGCTGCCGTCGTCGTCTCGCCGCGGAACTCGAACCAGCCGGCGAGCAGGCCCATCACGATCGATCCCAGGATGTTGACGGCCAGCGTCCCGGACGGGTAGTTGGGGCCGAGCAGCGCGAGCGCGGTCCGATTCACCCAGTGCCGAGCTGCGGCGCCGATGCCGCCGCCGAGAAAAACCAGCAGGTATCCGATCGCCCTGTTCATAGGCCGAAGACCAGCACGTGGAAGCTGCCCGGGACGAATGCACCACGGCCACGCTGCCCGGCCGGTGCGGGCCCGAACTGTCCGACCGGAAGATAGACGCGCCCGGTCCTGTGATCGACCGCGAGCGTCCGTGCACCGGCCTCGGTCGCGACCTTCTCGACGAGCGAGTACTTGTCCGGCGCGTCCTCGTGGAAGATGGACAGCGAGCCGCCGTCGCCGCCGCTCGAGACGAAGATGCGCGCCGTCGCCGGATCGAATTCCAGCGCGTCGACGCCCGGTCCGATCGGCAGCGTCGTGATCACTTTGCCCGTGTTGCCGTTGATCACGGCAAACGCGCCGCTGCGGCAGCCGATGAAGACGCGCTCGGTCTTCTTGTCCATGTCCATCGCGGACGGTTGTCCGCACGGCGCGACATTCCACGTGTCGAGCAGCGTGAGCGCCTGCGTGTCGATGCGGAGCAGCAGTCCCTTGTCCTGGAGGTTCAGGAACATGTGCCCCTTCTCGTCGGACGCGCCATGCTCGGTGCGACCGTCGAACGGGCCCACCGTGCCGACGACCTTGCCCGTCTTCGCATCGAGCGCCGAGACCTGCCTGTCGCCGCGATCCGCCGTGAAGACGCGGCCGGTCTTGTGATCGACCATGATCAGGTTCGGATCCTTGCCGACCTTCACCTCGGAGATTGTCGCCAGCGTCTTCAGATCGAAGATCACGACCGATCCCGGATTGCTCTCGCTGATAAACCCGCGACCCGCTTCACGATCGATTGCCGCGCCATGCATGTCGGATCCGCCGGCGATGCGTCCGACCACCGCGTTGGAATCGAGGTCGATGACGGTGACCTCCTGATCGTGACCCACATACAGGCGCCGGCCGTCGGTATCGGTGGCGGCGTAGTCCCACCCGTAATCACCGGGGACCTTGATCGTCGTGATGAGGTGATACCCGGCCGCGTCGATCGCGCAGACTGCGATCGCCATCGCGACCGCCAACCATCTGGTCATGGCAGCTCCTCGGCTTCCCGCGTCGAGCGCTGCTGTGTGGAAAGGTCTCCCACGGGCAGGCGCCCCGCAGGAGTCATTGGCTGACGCGAGGGCGTCAGCGGTCAGGTGGACTCCACCACCAACAAGTCGTGCGGCACAATCATACCGCGCGCGCATATTCGCGTAAGAGGTTTCCGGCGGCGTAAGTCAGCGTCGTCATGCGACGACACAGGTTGTCATGCGTCGATGACAGCACCTGCGTTCAGCATTGCGCAACGCGCGTTTGGGCAGCGCGATCGGGCGCGCGCATTGCGGGCACACCTCTTGCTGCTGGGCCGGCTGCCAGCGTCGCGCATGTCCACTCACGTTTCATGTCCAAGCACATTCACCTCGAGGCCAGACCGGCCGACTCCTCCCGTCGTGCATTCTGCGTGCAGGCCTGCCAGGCCGCGTCGTGCGTCGCGCTCGCCGCACTCGCCGATGCGTGCGGGGGCGGCGGCACCGGCCCGAGCAACGTTCCCCAGCTTTCGACGGTCAACGGCACTGTGAGCGGCAGCACGGTGCAGGTACAGATCGATTCCGCTTCGCCGCTCGCGGCGGTCGGCGGCGCCGCGCTCGTGCGGAGTTCGGCCGGAGTGTTTCTCGTCGCGCGTACGGGCGACGCGTCGTTCACCGCGCTGACGTCGACGTGCACGCACGAGGAGTGCGCCATCACCGGTTTCGACGGCGGCGATTACGTCTGCCCGTGCCACGGCTCCCGCTTCACGACGAGCGGCCGCGTCGTCAACGGTCCCGCGTCCGCTCCGCTGCGGATGTTCAACGCGTCGTTTTCGAACAACGTACTGACGATCGGGTAAGAGAGGATGAGATTGATTCTCCGTGTCTCCGTGGCTCTGTGGCTTGTGGCCGTCAGCGCAGCCGCGCTTCACGCTGCTGCCGCGTGGAAGGTTGCGCAAGGCGACGTGCGAGTGATGTGCCCCATGACCATCGGCGGCAGCTTCGACGCGAAGTCGTCTGCGATCTCCGGATCGCTCACCTCGAACGGCGGGCACATCGACGGCACGCTCGCGGTCGATCTGAAGACGCTCGACACGGGCATCTCGCTGCGCAACGAGCACATGCGCGACAACTACCTCGAGGTCGGCAAGGGGGCGGGCTACGACACGGCGGCGCTGACCGGCATCGATCTGAAGGGACTGAACGGCGATGCGCCTGACGGCAAGGGATCGTTCGCGGGCATGCTGACGGTGCACGGCGTGACGAAGAGCGTCGGCGGACCAGTCGAAGTGCGCAAGGCAGGCAGCGGCCTGCGCGTGAAAGCGTCGTTTCCGGTCAACCTTCCCGACTACAACATCCCCGAGCCGCGGTATCTTGGGGTCGGGGTCAAGAACACGGTGCAGGTCGAAGTGACCTTCACCACCACACAATGATCACAACGACTCGTACAGCGTTCTTCTTCATCGCCGCCATTTTCATCGCTTCGCTCGCATCGGCCGAACCGATGTTCCTGGCGAAGCAGTACACCCGCTGCACCGCCTGTCACTACTCGCCGACCGGCGGCGGGCTGCTGACGCCGTATGGCCGGCTGCTGTCGCACCGCGAGCTCTCGACGACCGGGGCATCGGCAACCGCGCCGGCCGCGGGCGCCGAGGACGATCCGCACGGCGAGCAGGCGTTTCTCTACGGCGCGCTCGGCGATGCGCTCGGCCCGCTGCACCTCGGCCTCGAGGTGCGGCCGGCGTACCTCCGCATCGGCTTTCCCGGCGGCAGCACCGACATGAATATGCTGATGAACCTCGACCTGATCGGGGCGATTCAGAAGAATCACTGGACGGCGTACGCCTCCGCGGGGCGCGAGCCGGCGAACTCCGCCGTGCGCAACGGCCGCGTGCAGCCGGACGCTGCGTTCATTTCGTACGAGCACTGGCTCTCGTATCAAAGCGACGGCGGCTTCGGGATCAAGGCAGGCCGTTTCCTGCCGGCGTACGGCATCAACTTCGCCGACCACACCGCGTACTCGCGTATCTATCTCGACCTCGATCGCAACGACCAGGTGTACGGCGTCGAAGTGAGCGACACGATGGGACCGTCGCTCCTGCAGGTGATGGTGAGCCCCGGCAAGGCCGAGGCGATCCTGCACGACACGGCGCGGCGCGGTTTCTCAACCGCCGGCCGATGGCAGTACGACCTGACGCCGAGGACGACGGTCGTCGGGTCGGGCTTCTATCACGCGAAGACCGATCTCGATCCGCACTCGGGCGCCGCCGGTGGCGCGCTCGGCTTTGCGCCGACGTCGCACGTGACGGTGTGGACGGAAGTCGATGCCAGCCTGCAGACCGCCGTTCGCGGCGGCACGCGCTGGATCGGCGTCAACGAGACGTCGTTCGAGGTCTATCGGGGCCTGTGGTTAAAGTTCTCGCCGCAGCTGATCACCGCGGGGCCTGAGCAGGGATTTTCACAGCTGCGACGTCTGGTGTTCGAGGCCGACCTGCTGCCGCGCACGCACTGGAACGTCGACCTGTCGTACTACCACGACCACGATCACACGCACGAAGTGGATACGTCGACGTTCCTCGCGCAGCTCCACCTCTATCTCTAGGCGCCCGCTCGCCGCTGGAGCTGCGCGGCGTTCTGCGCCGCTTCGTCGCGGTGCTGCGCTTCCTCGACCATCGCGCGCTGCTGCCGCGCGATGAGCCGCGCCTTGCCGGACTCGCTTCCCGGCCCCGCCTCGATGCGTGCGATCGTTTCGCGGCGCAGCGTCACGCTCAGGTCGTAGCAGCGCTGCGCGAGCTCGAATGCCGCCGCGCCTGACTTCCACTGTTGTCCCTCCGCGCGCACGGTGCCAAGGAGGAACGCCGCCTCGCACTGGCCCGCGTCGATCGTTAGCGCGTTCTGCAGCTCCGACTCGCTCGAGTCGAGCCGATGCTCGTGCCATTCGATCATGCCCGACAGCAGCAGCACCACCGCATCGTGCATCAACTGCTTCGCGTGATCGGTGTCGGCCCGCGCGTCCGCGATCCGCGCCAGGTGATATTCGTTCCACGCCCGCCAGTAGTACGCCTCGCCGGTGAACCAGGTTCCGAGATCCAGGATATGCGTCGCCTCGGCTATCGCAGCGTCGTAGCGCGCGAGGTGCGAGAGCGTGACGACGCGTCCGAGCAGCGCGTCGCGGTGCGTGGGCACCAGCGCGAGCGTCGCGTCGTATGCGTCGAGCGCGTCGGCCCACTCTTCGCGATCCTGGTGAAGCGAGCCGAGGCTCGCAAGGATCGCTGGCGAATCCGGAAACGCCGCATGCGCGGCGTTGAACTGGCGGAGCGCTTCGTCCTGATCCGGCTGCTGCGGGATGTCGAGCGCGTAGCGTCCGAGCGGGAGGTGGACGTCGGCGAAGTCCGGATTCATGTCGAGTGCGGCCGCGAGATGCGACGCCTGCGCGGGGCCGCACAGGCCCGCGCGGTACTCGATGAGCGGTATCCCGCGAAATTGCTCCATCGCCGCGGCCGCCGCCGTGCTGCGATCGGCCGGCACGTATTCGCAGGCCAGCGCGAGCTCGAGGTAGGCGCGGAGCAGCAGGGGCCCTGCGCCGGTCGACAGGTCGGCGCGCCAGCCTGCAACGATCTTCTCGGACGCGCGATTCTTGAACGTGTCGACGAGGATGACGTCGCGATCGCCCGACAGCGGATCGACACGCAGCGACTGCACGATCGCCAGATAGTCGGACCAGTCCGGCCCCTCGGGCGCTGCCGCGCGCGCGCGTTCGAGCCAGGGCTCGTGCGGGAGGCCAAGCTCTTTCGAACGCATCACGAGCAGCAACGCGGTCTCGACGCTGCGGGCTCGATCGTGCGCGGCCGACGCTGCGTCGTAGGCGCTGACAAGGCACGTGTAACAGCCGCGCTCGACGAGCGCATCGACGTCCGCCGCGGGGCTCGGCGCTGAAACCTGGGAAGCGGTCACGAGCGGGGCGCGCGACGCGCACGCGCTGCCGACTGTCAGCGCAAGGACGACAGCCGCCAGCCGCCGGCTGAAGAGGTCCATGGCTGAGAAGACTTTCCAGCACAGTGGGATCCGAAGCTTGGAATTCACGTGACTTGAAGTCGCGGC